>Ga0116182_1003136_pt1 | contig 15606 bp, 9 predicted proteins | sample AD_UKC077_MetaG_FD_89805 | JGI IMG/M metagenome (GOLD analysis project Ga0116182, IMG submission 89805) | Active sludge microbial communities of municipal wastewater-treating anaerobic digesters from USA - AD_UKC077_MetaG | ecosystem: Engineered > Bioreactor > Anaerobic > Digestate | place: USA...
CGTGAGCTTTCCGGGAAAATCGGCATTACCTTTACCGAGAACAGCGACGGCACTACCGATGTCAATTTCAAAGACTCGGGCGCAGCGCTGGTTGTCGGCTCCCAGTTCGGGGCCTTTTCGCTGACCGTCAATGCCGGTACCGGCAATTATGACGTCAACATCACTCCGGTGGGCGGCGCCGCGGCAGTGGTAGCGCCGGTATCGGGCGAGATGGGTGCGATCGTGACCCTGCGCGACACGACCATCCCCGGCTATCTGAACCAGGTCAACAGCCTGGCCACCACGATTGCCACCCAGGTTAATACGCAGCATGCCCTTGGATTCGACCTGAACGGTGATGCTGGTGAGGCCATGTTCACCTACACCGGCGCACCCAACAGCGCTGCCACGCTTACCATTAATCCCGCCCTGACCAGCACCAACCAGATTGCCGCTTCAGGCAGCGCCACACTGGTGGGGGACAACACCAACGCGCTCCTGCTGGCCCAGTTGAAGAGTACCAGCACCATGTCCGGCGGCACCACCACCTTCAACGGATTTTATACCAAATTGGTCAGCCAGATCGGCCTGGATGTGGAGTCATCCAGCAATGCCGTTTCACAGGATGCCGCCTTTCTCAAACAGTTGGAGGCGCTGCGCGAATCCAATTCCGGTGTTTCCCTGGACGAGGAACTGACCAACCTGATCAAGTACCAGCGTTCCTATCAGGCCTCTGCCAAGTTGATTACCACCGCTTCGGACATGCTTGATATCGTGCTCAACATGATGCGATAGGAGATACAGTATGCGCATAACAGCCAATACATCCGCAGACAATTCCCTGTTTTATATCCAGCAGGGCCGCGCCAAACTGGACAAGCTGGCCGAATTGATCGCGTCCGGACAGAACGTCAACCGTCCCAGCGATGATCCCATCTCCACCAACATGATCCTGGGAATTGCCGACAAGCTCAAGACCGGAGACCAGTACTTAAGTAATATTGACAAGACCAAGATCCAGATGCAGATCACCGGCACGGCGCTGCAGGGCATGTATGACACGCTGAAGATCGCCCGGGACCTGGCCAACTCGCTGGTCAACGGCAGTACGGATACGCAAACGCTCAACAATGCCGTCTCACAGTTTCAGACCCTCAAACAGCAGATGATTGACTACGGCAATGTGCGCAACGGCGAGACCTACCTCTTTGCCGGTGCGGACAGCATGACCGCGCCTTTCAGCGGCACCGCGCCATACTATGGCGGTGACGAAACCACGCTGAACATCAACATTGCCGATTCATCCACCATCAAGCTGAACATCCCCGGCAACCAGATCCTGACAGCCGATACAGCCGTCAGCCAGCCCTATGGCAGCACCAACATCCTGGAGGCCTTTGATAATCTGATCACCGCCGTGGGGGCCAATGATGTGGCCGGCATCAATGCCGGCGCACAGGCGCTGATCGCCGGTGCCAAACAGGTCAACAACGCCCAGACCGACATTGCCACCAGACAGATCCGCCTGAACAGCATGGAGCAGATGAACTCCAACAATCGCAACACCCTGCTGACGGTTGTCGGTGATATCCAGACCGTGGACTACGCCAAACTGGGGGTGGAACTGACCCAGCAGCAGACCGCCTTCAACGCCTCCCTGTCCGCCACGGCCAAGCTGACCCAGATGTCGCTCTTGGACTACATCAGTTGAAGGCTCTCAGATATTCATTTCACATTTAAGCTAGGACGGGGTTTTTCCCCGTCCTGTTTTGTTCAGTAAAGCGTTGACCTGTTGTTCGCAGGGTTTTATAACAAACCATGCGGTTTAACCCCTTTAACAGATCTCCCGCCCATTACCGGCCTGTCTCCATCCGCCGGGATGTGCTGCGCCTCTCCATGCCGGTCCTGCTCTCCTCCCTCTTTCAGCGTTTGGTATCGATTGTGGATGTGTTCCTGACCGGCGGTCTGGGGGCGGCGGCGATTGCCGCCACCGGTCTGGGTCAACTGTTGATGTTTGTGGCCATGACGGTTTTCTGGGGGCTATCCACCGGGACCACGGTTGTAATCGCTCACCTGTGGGGCGCTGGCAAACGTCACGACGCCGCCCGGGCCGGCTTTGTCTCGGCCCTAGCCTGCCTGCTGCTGACAGCACTCTGCTCGGTCGCGGGTTATTACTGGGGCGCGGATGCGGCCCGACTGATGGGGGCCGATGCGCATGTGCAGGCGTTGTCGGCTGAGTACATCCGGCTGGTGTTCCTCTGGATGATCTGGACCAGCGGCCTGAATGTGCTCTCGGCCATCATGCACGGCATCGGTGACACCCGCACGCCCATGCGGGCCATTATCCTGGTCAACATCCTGCATGTGCTGATCGCCTGGCCACTGATCTATGGCAAGCTCGGCCTGCCGGCCCTGGGGGTCAAGGGGGCTGCCATCGCCATCAACAGCTCCGAATTCATCGGCTGCGCCTATCTGCTCTACCATGCACTTGCTAAAAAGTACCTGGCTGTCGGACGTCCGGATATGGAACTGTTCGCCCGTATCTGGCGTATCGGCTGGCCTGTGGCTCTGGAGCGGATCGCCCACCAGAGCGGGCAGATGATCTACTCCAGCTTCATCATCGGCTACGGCACCACGGCCTACGCCGCCCACCAGATAGGCCTTTCCATCGAATCGCTCTCCTTCATGCCGGGAGCCGGCATGGGAACGGCTGCCGCCACACTGATGGGGCAGTCGCTGGGAGCCGGAAAACTCAAGCGTGCCCACATCAGCCATGTGGAGGCCCTTAGACTGGCGGTCATGGTCATGGGGGGCATGGCCGTGTTGTTTCTGGCCGTGCCCGGTTTGCTGATCGCATTATTTACTGCTGACCCGGATGTGATTGAAAAGGGGAGCGTATTTCTGCGGCTGGTGGCTTTTGCACAGGTGCCGCTGGCGGTGTCCTTTGTCTATGCTGGCAGCCTGCGCGGCACCGGTGACACATTCTATGTTTTTATCGTCACACTGCTGGCCATGTGGGGTATCCGTGTGGCGCTGTCCTGGGTGGCGACCGGCTGGCTGCAGCTTTCACTGTATGCGGTCTGGGGCGTGTTCCTGATTGACTGGTATGCGCGTGGGGCCGCCTTTGCGTGGAGATACAAAAAGCGTGATCTGCATGGTGTCGAGCTGTAACGGCATACGGGGTGGAACCGTATTATCAGTCAATCAGCGCCTTGCGCACGGCGGCGGCCAGGTCCGGCATGGAAAACGGTTTGGCGATGAAATGCATATGCGCGCCCAGCACGCCGTGATGGGCGATGATATCGGCGGTATAGCCGGACATGAACAACAGCTTCAGGCCGTCATGCCGGGACTTGATCCGGTTGGCCAGTTCACGGCCATTCATATTCGGCATGATCACGTCGGTCACCAGCAGATCGATGGGATTTTGATAGGTGTCGGCGATATGCAGGGCATCTTCGGCAGAAGCGGCGGAGAGAACCTGATAACCGAGCAGTTCCAGCATGGTGGCGGTCATCTCCAGTATGGCCGGCTCATCCTCCACCAGCAGGATGGTTTCGTGTCCGCAGTCCGGTTCGGCAGGTAAGGGTGCAAGCGCTTCACCCTGGTCAGTATCCATGTGGCGTGGCAGGTAGATCCGGAAGGTTGTCCCCATGTCCAGCTCACTGTAGACATTGATGAAACCGTTGTTCTGCTTGACGATACCGTAGATGGTGGCCAGCCCCAGGCCGGTGCCCTTGCCAACCTCCTTGGTAGTGAAGAACGGCTCGAAGAGATGTGAAACGGTTTCCTCACTCATGCCGCAGCCGTCATCGCTGACCACCAGCATGACGTAATCACCGGGCAGATAGCCTTCGTGTTGTGCACAGAAGGTCTCATCGAATGACGTGCGGTCGGTCTCAATCACAATCCGGCCAGCGTCCCTGATGGCGTCTTTGGCGTTGACGCACAGGTTGGCCAGGATCTGGTCGATCTGTGACGGATCCATCATCAGCGGCAGCAGCCCGCTGCAGGGGTGCCACGCCAGTTCGATATCCTCGCCGATCAGCCGGCGCAGCATCTTCAGCATCCCTTCCACGGTCTCATTCAGGTCCAGCAGTTTGGGGATAACGGTCTGCTTGCGCGCAAATGCCAGCAGCTGTCGGGTCAGATCGGCGGAACGTTCGGCAGCCTTGCGCACCTCCAGCAGATTGGCATGCAGCGTCGAAGCAGGATCCAGGCTGCCGAGGGCAATTTCGGTATAACCCAGTATCACCCCCAGCATGTTATTAAAATCGTGGGCTACACCGCCAGCCAGCCGGCCAACCGATTCCATCTTCTGTGCCTGGGCCAGTTGGGCCTGGAGCTTTTCACGCTCTGACTCGGATTTCTTGCGGTCTGCGATGAAGCGGGCCTGTTGAATAATTTGGTAGGCGCTGTTGGAGAGCTGGGTGCTCAGGTTTAAAAGCAACTGGGCGATCTGTTCAAGACGTGCTCGCGACATGGCCGGTACCTGCCGGAAAGCCGCCGCAGCCTGTTCCTCGTCCGCTCCGATTTCAATGGCATACCGGCGGATCATCTCCTCGGTTTGGGTTTCATCACGCACCTGGCCGATCAGCCAGTTGGCGATGTGCTTGCCCCCTACGGCAATGCCGGCCCCGGCATCATAAAGGCCGCCGCTGAGACAAGGCTGGATCACCGGTCCGTCCAGTCTCAGGCACCCCAGGACCGCATCGGATTTGTAACAGTTGGCGCACCCTTTTTCGGTTGCCCGGATGATGTTGATGCAGAGGTGAGTGAAGTTGGATGGTCTGGTGATCGGGGTGCCATCGGTATGGGTGATGATCGAGGCCACACCGGTGGCATTGGAAAAATCGTCCTGCAGGTGCTGGATATCAGCCAGGTTGAAGAGGTCTTCGAAGAGGATCCCATCGGTGCTATCCATCGACCGGGTCATGGCGATGATGCGTTGTTCCAGATCCTGTGCGGCCTGTTTGTGTGCCATGACATCGCTGATGTCTTGAATTAGTGCGGAATAACTGGTAAGTGGCGTGGATGTGCCGTGTTTGATCAGTGGAGTGTTGCAGACCCAGCGAAGAGATCCATCTTTATGGATGACGCGGTATTCAATGGCGCCAGGCTGATCGCCGCGCAGCACGGCTGCCAGCTGTTCCAGCACGGAGGGGCGCTCCTCTTCCGGGATGATCTTCTGCCAGAGATCATGATCTTGTTCAAAATCTTCCGGATGATAGCCGACGATATGCTCACACCCCAGGCTGTGGCGGGTTCTGATAACTCCACCTTCATCGGTCTGCACATCGCAGATATAATAGCCAACGCCTTTCCAGACCATTTCCCAGGTTGCCACCTTGATGTGTCTTTGGATTGTATCGGAGTAAACTATAGTGATTACAGCCGATATATCAAGCTGTTTGTTGAATTGATTTATTAATGCGCAAAAAAAGAGGGGGCCCTGTCAGGCCCCCTCTCTGGTGATGTGAGATCGATGCTTAAGCTACAGCACAAACAGCATCTCAGCATAGGTCGGCAACGGCCAGTGCTTTGCGGCGATGATCTTCTCCAGGGCATCTGCCTCCGCCCGCATTTCCTGCATCTTTGCAAAAACCTTGGCCCGGAATGTCTCGGCCTGCTTTGTGACATCTGCGATGCCGCTCGCTTTTTCAACCGCCTCAGCCAGTTCGGCGGTCTTTTTGTTCATGGCAGCCAGCCGGTCGCAAACCTCCTCCAGAACCTCTTTCTGTGCTGTGACATTGAGTTTGGCGGAGACAGCGGAGACGGAAGCGATGCTGTCGGCCACGGTTTTCGCATAATCCATGGCAGCCGGCATGATGCTGTGCCTTGCCATATCGATCATGGTCAGGGCCTCGATGTTGATGTTCTTTACATACTGCTCCATCATGATGTCATAGCGTGAATGCAGTTCCTTTTCCGTGAAAACCCCGTGGCTGGTGAAAAGTTCAGCAGCCTTTGGCGTGATCAGCTCCTTGAGGGCCTCCGGAGTATTGGGTATGTTGAGCAGACCGCGTTTTTTGGCTTCCTTGACCCATTCGTCCGAGTAATTGTTGCCGTTGAAGACGATCCGCTTGTGCTTCTTGGCGGTCTCCTGGAGCAGTTTCTGCAGATCGGCGGAGAAATTAGCGGACTTTTCCAGCTTGTCGGCGAATTCCTTGAGCACCTGGGCGATAATCGTGTTGATGATGATGTTGGGGCCGGAGATGGAGAAGGAAGAGCCGACCATCCTGAACTCGAACTTATTGCCGGTGAAGGCGAAAGGCGAGGTGCGGTTCCGGTCGGTGGTGTCCTTGGGCAGCGGCGGCAGGGTGCTGACACCGATCTGCATGTCGCTGCCGGCCTTTGATGATTTTGCGCCGCCGCTTTCAATCTGTTCCAGAATATCGGTCAACTGGTCACCAAGGAACACGGAAATGATAGCCGGCGGGGCCTCGTTGGCGCCCAGGCGGTGATCGTTGCCGGCGTTGGCGCAGGATGATCTCAGCAGACCTGTGTACTCGTCCACTGCCTTGATGGTCGCCATCAGGAAGGTCAGGAACTGGGCATTTTCATGGGGGGTATGGCCGGGTTCCAGCAGATTCTGTCCGTCGTTGGAACTCATCGACCAGTTGTTGTGCTTGCCGGAGCCATTCACGCCGGCAAACGGTTTCTCATGCATCAGGCAGACCATATCATGCCGTGCTGCTACTCGCTTGAGCACATCCATGACCAGCTGGTTGTGGTCGGTGGCAACGTTGGTCGTCTCGAAGATGGGGGCGATCTCGAACTGTCCCGGTGCGACCTCGTTGTGCTGGGTCTTGGCGGTTACCCCCAGTTTCCAGAGCTCGATGTTCACCTCTTTCATGTAGGCCAGCACCCGCTCCTTGATGGTGCCGAAATAGTGATCTTCCAGCTCCTGTCCCTTGGATGGCATGGCGCCGAACAGTGTCCGACCGGCCATCATCAGGTCCATCCTTTTCAGATAGTAGGCCTTGTCCACCAGGAAATACTCCTGCTCCGGGCCGACCGTAGACATGACCCGTGTGGCGGTTTTGTTGCCAAACAGTCTCAAAACGCGCAAAGCCTGGGTGGAAAGCGTCTCCATGGAGCGCAGCAGCGGGGTCTTTTTGTCCAGTGCCTCACCGGTGTAAGAACAGAATGCGGTCGGGATGCAGAGGGTAACCACATCGCCGTCTTCACGCAGAAACGCGGGGGAGGTGCAGTCCCAGGCAGTGTAGCCCCTGGCCTCGAAAGTAGCCCTCAGGCCGCCGCTGGGGAAGGAGGACGCATCCGGTTCGCCCTTGATCAGTTCCTTGCCGGAAAATTCCATCAGCACGGAACCTTCTGCAGTGGGGGTGATAAAGGCGTCATGTTTTTCAGCAGTCACACCGGTCATCGGCTGGAACCAGTGGGTAAAATGGGTGGCACCCCTTTCCACGGCCCATTCCTTCATGGCCGTAGCAACCACGTCAGCGATGGACGGATCCAGCGGCAAGCCCTCATCGATGGTCTTTTTCAGGTTCTTGTAGATACTTTTGGGCAGTCTTTCTCTCATTACGGTCTGGTTGAATACGTTTTGTCCGAAAATCTCCATTGGTGCAGCCTCCTTTATAGACAGCCATGCTTAAAAATTAGACAGCCGGTTTGGGTTGATGTCAGGAAAACAGCCTGTTAGCCAGCAGGTGTTTTCAAGGTCATGATATAGAGCAAAAGCAATGCCAGAATATCGAAAAGCTGCCATCATGCGTTTTATGGCAGTCAGGTGAACCGTAACATGTCGAAATCAATGGCAATGTTTGTGGTGACATTTTTTGCGGGGGGGTAGTGCGCGTTGGGCGTGTGTATTTGTGGGTGCCTTGCGAATCAGCATCTGCCTGAAATGTGGACAGAGGGCGATCCGGGGCAGGTAGGGCCGGGCTTTGGCAGTTTCAAGCCCGCTCCAGACCGGCAAAGCGCAGCATCAGCTTTTTGGGGCCGGCGCTGTTGAACCAGACAATCACCTTCTGGTTGTCGCCCGAGCCTTCGATCTTGCGGATGGTGCCCACGCCGAAGCGGCCATGGCGTACCCGCATGCCGATATGGACGCCATCGTTTTCCTCGGGCGGTTCCGGGATGATCTCGATCTCGGCTTCACGGGAAAAGGCCGCCGCCGCAGCCAGGTTGTGGCTGGTGCTGCCCATCGGTGGCATCTCCGGGATGTGTGTGCCGGCGGCACGGTATGCCGCTGCTGTGTCGCTGCCCCCATCCAGCAGCTCGCCCGGAATATCCTTGAGGAAGCGCGAGGGCTGGTTGCACTGCTCCTGGCCGAACAGGTACCGGCGCCGGGCGTTCAGCAGATAGAGGCGTTCGCGGGCGCGGGTCATGCCCACATAGCACAGCCTGCGCTCCTCCTCCATGCCGTCCGGATCATCCAGTGAGCGGACATGGGGAAACAGGCGCTCCTCCATGCCGATCATGAACACTGCCTTGAACTCCAGTCCCTTGGCGGCATGCAGCGTCATCAGTGTCACCGATGGCTTGCCCTGCTCACTCTGTTCCAGGTCGGAAACCAGCGCCACCTGTTCCAGGTATTCCGACAGTCCGGCCTCGGGATTTTTGGCGTGAAATTCCTCCATGCCGGCCAACAGCTGCTCCAGGTTCTCCAGTCGCTCGCCGTCCTCCTCGTCCCGGCTTTCCTTGAGCTTGGCCAGATAGCCGCTCTCCTCCATCACGGTCTGGGCCAGCTCAGGCAGCGTATGGCTGCCGGCCAGTGTGCGGAAGCGCTGGATCATCTCCGTAAAGGTCGTCAGCCTGCCGCGTGCGGCTGCTGTGACCGTGCCGTCCTGCGTGGCAGCCTGCATGGCTTCGTCAAAGGTGATCCGGCTGCGGGCAGCCAGCCCGGCAACCCGGTCGATGGTGGTATTGCCGATGCCGCGGGCTGGCACATTGATGATGCGCTTGAGCGAAACCTCGTCGGCCGGGTTGTCGATCACACGCAGGTAGGCCAGGATGTCCTTGATCTCCATGCGGGCGTAGAAGCGCACGCCGCCGACAATATGGTAGGGCAGCGCATCGGCGACCAGTGCCTCTTCGATCTGGCGGGACTGGGCATTGGTACGGTAAAAGACCGCCATCTCCTCCAGCGGGATGCCGCTGCGGCGCAGCCTGCCGATCTCGCGGCCCACAAAGCGCGCCTCTTCCCGGTCAGACTCGACCCGCTCATAATGGATCGGTTCACCGCTAGGGTTGTCGGTCCAGAGGGTTTTCCCCTTGCGGCCAAAGTTGCGGCTGACCACCTCGCCGGCCGCCTTGAGGATGGTGGCGGTAGAACGGTAGTTCTGCTCCAGTCGGACGACCCGCACGCCGGGGAAATCCTTCTCAAACTCGAGAATATTGCGGATATCGGCCCCGCGCCAGGAATAGATCGACTGGTCATCGTCCCCCACCACGCAGAGGTTCTGACGATCGCCGGCCAGCAGCCGGATCAGCCGGTACTGTACCGGGTTGGTATCCTGATATTCGTCCACCATGATCCACTGGAAACGCTCCTGATAGCGCTGACGCACCTCGGGAAACTGCTCCAGCAGGCGCACTGTCTGGATCAGCATATCGCCGAAGTCCAGGGCATTGCACTTCTTCAGCCGCTCCTGATAGGCGCTGTAGATCTGCACCGCGGTCTTGCGGTAGATATCGGCCCCGGAGACCGGATCGATCTGTTCGGGAAACAGGCCGCGATTCTTGTAGTCATCGATCATGGCGCCGATGCTCTTGGGCGGAAAGCGTTTTTCATCCAGATTCAGCTCCTTGAGCAGATCCTTCAGCAAACGTTCCGTGTCGCGCTCGTCATAGATGGCAAAGGACGGGTCGAAGCCCAGGTGCTGGATCTCCCGGCGCAGAATGCGGCCGCAGGCCGCGTGGAAGGTGGCAATCAGCGGCACCTCGCCGCCGTGCAGCAATCGCCGCACCCGCTCGGACATCTCGCGGGCCGCCTTGTTGGTAAAGGTAACCGCCATGATATGCCAGGGGCGCACCCCGCGGTGATGGATCAGGTGGGCAATGCGGTGGGTGATGACGCGCGTCTTTCCGGAGCCTGCTCCGGCAAGTATCAGCAAAGGGCCTTCGCCGTGGAGCACGGCTTCTGTCTGGGGCGGGTTCAGGTGTCTGGTCAGATCCATCAGCAAGTTTTAGCCCCAGCCATCCATGGCCGTCAAGGCCAAAATAGCGTGACTGATATGGCGTTACCGAATTTGGTGCTGTTCTTGCTGACAGACAGCATGCCGCTTTGCCGGTCAGGGGAGCAAACAGCATAATTGGCTGTATTGCAATACATTGCACCCTGGCACGGGTGCGTTGGCGGAACCGGCAGATATGCCTAAGGTTATGATGGCCTGTCAGTCAGTGACGCATAATTAGATGCAGGCAGTGAAAAAGTGTGTCACTGACGTTAAAACTGTATTATAAACAGATTGACTTACCTGGCCATAATAGCATAGTCTCCCATTGGTAAGACCAATATACCAATCAATACCGTGGCTTGAATACGGATTTACGATAAAGACCAGATGCACTACGATTCCCGCTGTGAATGTTTTCTAAACACTCAGGTTTGAGAACCTGACACCGCCGGTACTGCACGTTCTCAACCGCCAAGGAGAACAAGATGCTCATCGTCGCCTGTATCAAACAGGTCCCCGACACCACGCAGGTCCAGATCGACCCCGTCACCAATACCCTGGTGCGCGAGGGTATCCCCTTCATTGTCAACCCCTACGACACACATGCCCTGGAAGAGTCGCTGCGCCTCAAGGATCGCTTTGGATGCAAGGTTGTGGCGCTGTCCATGGGGCCGCCCAATACGGAAGCCACGCTGCGCAAGGCGCTGGCGCTCGGTGTGGACCGGGCAATCCTGCTGTCCGACCGCTGTTTTGGAGGGGCCGACACACTGGCCACCAGTACCGTGCTGGCTGCGGCAATCCGCAAGCTGCACAGCGAAGAGGAAGAGGTCGGGCTGGTGCTGTGCGGTAAACAGACCATTGACGGCGATACGGCTCAGGTGGGGCCGGGCATTGCCAGTCGACTTGGCTACCAGCAGCTGACACTGGTGGACAAGATCGTGGACATCGACCTGTCTGGCAAGAAGCTGCGCGTCAGCCGCAAACTGGAAGGACGTCACGAGCTGGTCGAGTCCCCCATGCCGGCCATGTTGACGGTGGTGCGTGAGTTGAACCGGCCGCGCTACCCACGGGTGCCCATGCGCCTGGCCTCCGCCGAGGCTCAGGTTGAGGTCTGGAATAACCAGACACTCAAGCTGGATGAGCAGAAGATCGGCCTGAAGGGTTCGCCCACCTGGGTCAACAAGATCTTTTCGCCGGAACGGGCCAAGGGTGAAATCCTGGGCGACGGCGTCAATGACCCGCAGGGAACGGCCCGCATGCTGGTAGAACGGCTGGCGGCCAAGGATCTGCTGCCACTCTGATGTCGGTTGGTGTTCAATGCTGTGCAATTACATATTCTCGCCAAGGATAACTACATGAGCCAAACAGCACCCAAACCTAAAAAACCGCGCGGCGTGGCGCAACTGCAGCCGGGCAAATGCATCGCCTGCGGCGCTCGCTGCCAGAGTTCCTGTCCTGTCAACTGCATCGAGATGAACGATGCCGGTGAACCGATCATCGATGCCGCAAAATGCATCGGCTGTCAGAAATGCATCAAGATCTGCCCGGCCGGAGCTATCGAGCTGTACTTTACCCCCGAGGAAAGACATCTGCTGGACGAACTGGCCAAGGCCTCCGGCGGCGCCGAACCTGTCGAGGAAGTGGATCCGGAGGCGGCTGCTCTGGCGGAAAAGCTGGCCCAGTACCGCGGCGTGACCGTGTTTATCGAACAGACCGAAGGTGAGCCGGCCCGGGTTTCCTGGGAGCTGCTGGGCATCGGAGCCCAGCTGGCCGCCTCGCTGGGGGTGGAGCTGAGCGCCCTGGTGATCGGCGAAAACGTGGAGCATATCTGCCAGGAAGCCTTCTGCTACGGCGCAACCAGGGCCTATCTGATCGATGGGCCGGTGTTCAGGCACTATCGCACCGAGGCCTATCAGCAGGCCTGCTGCCATTTCATTGATCGCTACAAGCCGGAGGTGGTGCTGATGGGTGCCACCGGCATGGGACGCGACCTGGCCGGCTCCGTAGCCACGGTGGTGTCCACCGGCCTGACAGCCGACTGCACCGGCCTGGCGATTGATGACAAACGCAACCTGATGCAGACCCGTCCGGCTTTCGGCGGCAACATCATGGCCACGATCATGTGCGACAAGTTCCGGCCCCAGATGGCCACGGTACGGCCCAACGTCATGCCGATGCCGGAGCGGCGTGAAGGCGCCAGCGGTGTGATCGTGCGCGACGACTTTACCGTTGCCGAGGAAAACATACTGACCAAGGTGATCGAGATCATCCGTGATGGCCATGCCCATGACCATGTGGACATCACCGGCGCCGATTTCATCGTCTCTGGCGGGCGCGGCATGATGGCGTCGGAAAACTTTGCCATGCTGGAGGAACTGGCGGATGAGCTGGGCGGCGTGGTCGGAGCGTCCCGCAGCGCGGTGGACGCGGGCTGGATGCCGGTGGATCGCCAGGTGGGACAGACCGGCAAGACCGTGCGCCCCAAGATCTACATCGCCTGCGGCATCAGCGGCGCGATTCAGCATCTGGTCGGCATGCAGGATTCCGACCTGGTGATCGCCATCAACCGTGACCGCAACGCCCCCATCTTCGAAGTGGCCACCTACGGCATTGTCGGCGACCTGTTCCAGGTGGTGCCGGCCTTGACCCAGGCTGTCCGGGAAATGAAAAGGGAAAAGACGGGATCCGTGTCCGGTGACCGTTGACCGTTAATGACAATCACCAACGCGAGTCGCGCCCGTGGTTCGAAACCGATATAAAACAGCCAGCGGAACACGGACACGGACAACGATAATTTCGAGGCCAACATGACACCAAATCCTACGATCTTCACGCCACTTCTGATTGCATCACTTTGCATCTTTGCCTGGGGCTGCTGGCGCCGCTTCAGTCTGCTGACGGTCGGTCAGCCGGAGGACCGCTTTGACAACACCGGCATGCGCATTCATGAAATGCTGCTCTACGCCTTCGGTCAGAAACGGGTATTGTCCCAGCCCTTCGGCATCAACCACTTCATCATCTTCTGGTCGTTCATCATCCTGCTGATCGCCAACGGTGAATTCCTGCTGCACGGCGTATTTCCGTGGATCAGTCTGACCAAGCTGCCGAATGTGATCTATCTGCCGCTGGTGCTGATGCTGGATTTTGTCTCCCTGCTGGCGCTGCTGGCGGTGACTGTCGCGGCTGTGCGCCGGGTTGTCTCGCCCCCCTATCCGGAGGCGCGCACCGGCGAGGCATTTTTCATCCTCTCCCTGATCGCCGTGCTGATGCTGGCTTACTTCGGCATCAATGCCGCCAAAATCAGCCGCCTGTCGGAAAACGTGATGGGGGTGGCCCGGACCTACATGCCCATCTCGACCCTGATGGCCTCGTTTGTCGATCCGGCCGGCGCAAAGGCCTTTCATGACTTCAGCTGGTGGGCCCATGCCATTGCACTGCTGGCATTCATGAACTACCTGCCCTACAGCAAACACATGCATATCATGACCGCCATACCCAACTGTTTTTTCCGCCGTCTGGGCACCCCCAACACCCAGCCGCGGGAAGAATTCGTCAAGGACAACAGCTTCGGTGTCGGTCAGGTAGACCGCTTCACCTGGAAGGACCTGCTGGATTCCTTCTCCTGCACCGAATGCGGACGCTGCCAGCAGGTCTGCCCGGCCAGCATCACCGGCAAGCCGCTCAACCCCAGGGGTATCATCCATGAGATCAAGGTCAATCTGCTGGAAAACGGGCCGCTGATCAAGCAGGGGCAAAAGCCGGATCTGCCGCTGATCGGTGATGGAGGCGAGGGGAGCTGCTCCGAAGACGCCATCTGGTCATGCACCTCCTGCGGGGCCTGCATGGAGGCCTGCCCGGTCTTTATCGAACAGATGCCCAAGATCATCCAGATGCGCCGCCACCTGGTCGAGACCGAAGCCAGATTTCCCGAGGAACTGCTCAACCTGTTTGAAAATATGGAAGGGCGCAGCAACCCGTGGGGCATCGCCCCGTCGGAACGGACCAAGTGGTCAAGCGGCATGGACGTGCGACCGTTTGAAAAGGACAACACCGAATACCTGTTTTATGTCGGCTGCGCCGGTTCGTTCGACGCGCGCAACAAACAGGTCACGGTGGCGCTGGCCCAGCTTCTGGACAAGGCCGGCGTCAGTTGGGGTGTTTTGGGCAAGGACGAAAAATGCTGCGGCGACAGCGCCCGCCGACTGGGCAATGAATATGTCTTTGACCAGATCGCCAGGGAAAACGTGGCCCTGTTCAGGGAACGGGGCGTCCGCAAGGTGATCGCCCAGTGCCCGCACTGCTTCTCGACCCTCAAAAACGACTATCGTCAGTACGGCATTGAACTGGAGGTAATCCACCATTCCGAACTGCTGCGCAACCTGGTGCAGGACGGACGGATCAAGGTCGGCCACCTGGCGGGAGAACTGGGCGCCACAGTCTTCCACGACTCCTGCTACCTGGGGCGGCACAACGACGTCTATGATGCGCCGCGAGAGTTGATCCGGGCCGCAACCGGAGCAGAACCGTCCGAAATGGAGCGTAACCGTAACAAGGCCTTCTGCTGCGGCGCCGGTGGCGGCCGCATGTGGATGGAAGAACACCTGGGGGAGCGCATCAACCTGCATCGCGTTCGCGAGGCTCTGGAGCAGAAACCGGACACGGTCTGCGTCTCCTGTCCCTACTGCCTGACCATGTTTGAAGACGGCCTCAAGGATGAGGGCGCCGGCCATGTCAGGGTCAAAGACGTGGCCGAGGTGCTGGCCGAGGCGACGCTACGATAAATAGACTTTCATGAATCTAAAAAAGGCCCGATGCTCCATCGGGCCTTTTTTTGTGTCTCTATGGGAAATGGAGCTGTCGCCGGCCCATCAGAAAATTTCCACAAATTTTTCTTCAAAACTAGTGGTTTTCATGAATAGAAATCCCCCCAGCCAGGTGGTATAAAAGTACGCTTAAAATTTTTAATGTTTCTGCCCTGGCGCATGTTTTGGGCAGCAATGTCCAGACAGCAGCATAACGGCAAGAGGTGATGACATGGTTCACAAGGCAGTTGGCTACGATAATTACGGCAAGTATTTCCCCAATAACCACAAGGTGGTGCTTGTCCGGGAGCAGCCGGGTATCAAACCGATCAATGGCAGCATCGCCTCGATCCACAAGGACACCATCTGCGTTGAGGTGCGGGCCTTGCCGCCGGTGCCCGATCTCAAGGACAACAGCGCACTGACCTATCAGATATTTACAGATTTTGTGGGGATCGAAATGAAGATCACGGCAAAACTGATCAACTTTGCATCGGCAAATACCATGACCTTCAAATTTATCAGCGCGTTGGAAACCGGCAAACCTAAACCGGCTTAGAGTTCAGGCGCGGAAGCATATGTTTTGTTCCTTCCCCTTCAGGGGGAAGGTCAGGATGGGGGCGGGGTTGCTTTTGGCGCAGCCTGCTGATTTCATGTCAATCTCCCCCTCTCCCTAACCC
>Ga0116182_1003141_pt1 | contig 15590 bp, 14 predicted proteins | sample AD_UKC077_MetaG_FD_89805 | JGI IMG/M metagenome (GOLD analysis project Ga0116182, IMG submission 89805) | Active sludge microbial communities of municipal wastewater-treating anaerobic digesters from USA - AD_UKC077_MetaG | ecosystem: Engineered > Bioreactor > Anaerobic > Digestate | place: USA...
CGGAAAGACCGCGAAAGTTTTCATCGCCGTATCACCTTCCAAAATCTAGGCTCCGCGCCCCTCACAAAATCCAGCCTCGTGAAAAACATCGGGAATTTGAAGCGGGCGTCTTTCAAGCGATTGAAAAATCAAGGATGGACTCAGAAAAGCGTCTCTAGACTCTCGCGTTTTCGGCAACCCACTTAAGAAAGGACGGACTACCCTTTTCGATCGGGAAACAGATAATTTCAGGAACTTCGTAAGAGTGGTACTTGAGAATAGTTTTTTCGACTTTGGCGTAGAGAGACGCTCTTGTTTTGATTAAAAGAAGAACTTCCCTGGATCTCTCCCGCTTCCCCTTCCAGCAATAATGGGATTCCATACCGGGGAGAATCTGAACACATGCGGCAATTTTCGAGGCAAGCAAAAGGCCCGCCAGACGGCGGGCCTCTTTAATGTTCGGAACAGCGGAAACGATACAACAGTATTTCACTTGGGTTATTTGCGATTGAGAGTCGCGGCGTAACCGCTCTCCGGGGTTCCCAGTGAAACGTGACCTTCCCGAGCAAGCCATCCAAGGCTCATCAAAACAAGTTCCCTGGGACGCTTGAGACCTTTAGTCAACTGGTCAAGGTTTGCGGTGTGGTGCTCATCGAGATAATGCCAAATCTCGCCGGCCACGATTCCTATCTCCATTATCATGTTGGGGATCCTCCAATCAGTGAATTTGAATTAAACCATGTAACGTAATATAACACGGAAAAACTTCATGAGGAAGCTGTTTGTAATAAAAAAAAACAGCGATCATGGCCGCCTGGCCAGCGCCTCCCCCAAAAACCTCCCTGTATGGGAGAGGGGCGCCCCCGCGACTTCCTCCGGAGACCCGCAGACGACAATATTTCCTCCCGCCTGCCCGCCCTCCGGCCCCAAATCAATAAGGTAATCTGCCATTTTGATGACATCAAGATTATGTTCGATCACCACCACCGTATTTCCCTGCTGGCGCAGGTCGAAAAGCGCCTTCAAAAGATTTTTGATGTCTGAAAAATGCAGACCGGTCGTGGGCTCATCCAGAAGATAAAGGGTCTTTCCGGTCGATTTCTTCATTAACTCCGAGGCAATCTTGACCCGCTGGGCCTCTCCTCCTGAAAGGGTCGTCGATGACTGCCCCAGTTTTACATAACCCAGTCCGATTGAATCAAGCACCTCAAGCTTTTCGCGAACGTAAGAAAACTTTGAAAAAAAATCCTTCGCCTCCAGGATCGAGAGGTCCAGAACCTCCGCGATGTTTTTCCCCTGATACCGGACCTCAAGGGTGGAGGCGTTGTACCGTTGGCCCCGGCAGTCTTCACAGACCACAAAAAGGTCCGGCATAAAGCTCATCTCAAGCTTCTCGAAACCAACTCCCCGGCACTTTTCACAACGTCCCCCCTTCAGATTAAAACTGAAGCGCGACTGGGTGTAGCGACGGAGCTTTGACGTCTCAAGCGAGCTGAAAAGCCTCCTGATGAAGCCAAAAATGTCCGTGTAGGTGGTGGGGTTTGATCTCGGCGTTCGCCCGATGGGCGACTGGTCAATCTCAATGACCCTGTCGATCCGGCCGGCGCCCTGGATCGAATCAAATTTGCCAACCTTGTACGCGGTTTTCCAAAGCCGGTTGTGAAGCTCCCTGTAAAGGATGTTGTGGACCAGCGTACTCTTCCCCGACCCTGAAACACCCGTCACACAGGTAAAAAGGCCCAACGGGAATTCAACGTCGATATTTTTTAGATTGTGTTCCCGACAGTTTTTAAGGATGAGCTTCGGGGCGCGCCGGTAATCTTTACGCGATTCAGGCACATCAATCGAGATCTGTCCATGAAGGTATTGGGCGGTCACCGACCGGGGACAATCCTTGAGCGCTTCGGCCACTCCCTCCGCCACGATCTCCCCTCCCTGCGCGCCCGCTCCGGGACCAAGATCAATCACATGATCCGCCCGACGGATCGTTTCTTCATCGTGTTCCACGACAAGCACCGTATTTTTCAGATCCCGCAACCGCTCGAGGGCATCCAGCAGTTTTTTATTGTCTCTCGGATGAAGCCCGATGCTGGGCTCATCCAGGACATAAAGCACCCCGGTCAGGCCCAGCCCGATCTGCGCCGCCAGCCGGATACGCTGTAATTCACCTCCCGCGAGCGTCGCGACCGTGCGATCCAGCGTCAGGTAGCCAAGCCCGATATGGAGCAGAAACAGAAGCCTCTCGCGCACTTCCCTGACAATCGGTGTTGCTATCAAAAGTTCGTTGCCCTGGAAACTCAAGCCCTCAAAAAACGGTACGGCTTCTTCCACTGCCAAGGCGGTAACCTCCGAAATGTTCTTCCCGCCGATCCTCACGCTGAGACTTTCCTTGCGGAGACGATTGCCGCCACACTCCTTGCATGTTTCCTCCCTCAGAAATTTCCGGATCTTCGTCCTGATCATTTCGGAATCTGTTTCATGAAAAAGACGTTCCCACTCTTCCACCAGCCCGGACACATCCCCATCGCCCAGCAAGAACGCCTCTTTCGCTTCCTCCGGCCAATCCTCATACGCCGTGTCCCATTCAAAACCATATTTTTGGGAAAGATCATGCAGAAGGTCTTCAAAAAAGTATTTATTAAACGCAAAAAAAACGTCCTTGTTCAGGGCCTGGATGAGCGGTTTCGAGGGATTTGCAATCACGCCGCGGGTAAAAATTTGCGACAGGGTCCCGAGCCCCTTGCATTTCGGACAGGCGCCATAAGGGCTGTTGAAGGAAAACATGTTGGGAGTGAGTTCCGGAAAACTCACCTGGCACTCCGCGCAACTCTTCGTGGAAGAAAAAAAGACAGGCTCCTTCGCCGACGAAACTTTGTCCAGGATTGCCACGTGGCCCTGCGCGAGATCAAGCGCGCTTTGGAGGGAATTCCGGAACCTGTGGTTTTCCGTTCTCTCCTCAAGGGTCAGCTCATCGACCAGGATCTCAATATCATGGCGAACCATTTTTTTGAGCTTGAGCTCGGGCGTCAAAAACCGCTCACTCCCGTCAATCCGCGCGCGGTCATAGCCCTTTTTCAGAACCGTCTGAAACAGTTTTTGGTATTCCCCCTTCCGGCCCCGGACCAGCGGCGCCAGTACCTGGATCTCACGACCGCCAAATCTCTCAAGAATGTCCCGGTAGATCTCTTCTTTGGACCGGCTCAATAAGGGGCGTTCACAGGTGGGACAATGCGCAAGACCGACTTTGGCAAAAAGCAATCTCAAATAATCATAAATCTCGGTAACGGTCGCCACCGTGGAACGGGGATTGTTGGTGGTGGAGCGTTGCTCGATGGCAATGGCGGGAGAAAGTCCTGAGATGCGGTCTACGTCCGGCTTTTTCATTTTTTCAAGAAATTGCCGCGCGTAGGAAGACAGGCTTTCGAGATAACGGCGCTGGCCTTCCGCGTAAATAGTGTCGAAGGCCAAAGAGGATTTCCCCGATCCTGAGAGACCGGTGATCACCGTAAATTTGTTTCTTGGAATTTTGAACGAGAGGTTCTTGAGGTTATGTTCCCTCGCCCCCCGAACGTCAATATATTCCTGCATATCACGTCCCTGCATATCACGCAAAACGCGGCAGGGCCTCGCGCGTCAGGTCCCAAGCCGCAGGGACGTAAACGCCTTGCGAAGGGTGGCCACGGCGGAGAGGATGGCTAAATAACTCGTCCTGGGATTGTCCGGCGCGGGATAATTTTGAGTTGTCGTACAAATACTTCCAAAATCTCCCTCGATATGCACTTCGTGGTGATTCGTCCCCGCCACTTGGGTCGCCCAAATCTCAACTTCCGTCCGCCGCGGGCCCAGTCCGGCCAAACTGAGGATCGCCGCGACGTTAATATTTTGGGGAAACGCGCGGCTCGCGCGTGTCGCGTTCCCCCGAAAGACAAGTTTTCTTTCCTCCTTGGAGCGGAAAACCGGAAACGGGTGCGTGTTAAAATAAGGCGCGCCTTTCAGCGCCTGCGGAGGTTTTGTGGTTATTAATCTGACGCGCCGCAATCCGTTTGTTTGCGCGGCCAAAAGCGCGTCAATCCCGGCAACAGCTCCGGACGGGCAGTAGAGGCGCCCCGAGGTTTTAGCGAGGAGAGCCCGAAGCCGTTTGAACGGGAAATTCAGGAGTCCGCCCGCGCTCATAATGAGAACGTATTTATCGTGGCGAAGCGCGAGCGACGCGACGGCCGGGGAAATGCTCGGGTGGGCCGCTTCGATCACAAAATCACACCGTTTGACGATTTCACGGATCGACACAAGCGGAAGCCGTCGACGGATCCGGCGACAAAGTTTTTCGGCCTGCTCCGGGTTCTTGTCGGCCACCGCGGTCAAAACGGCGCGAAAGTTCAGTTTTTTATCTTTAATCAATACTTTCGCGAGGGCCGTCCCAATGGCGCCACAACCGATAATTCCTACTTTAAATTTTCTCATTTTTTTCTGATGACCCGATTCCCCTTACCGACATAAACAACTTTAGGTTTGTGATTTTTAAGTTCCCGCCCGGCGTAAACTCCGAACGTCATGATAATGAGAACATCACCAACCTTGCCATGCTTCGCGGCGCCGCCGTTCAGGCAAACCACGCCCGAACCCGCGGGTGCGGAAATGGCGTAACTTTCAATCCGTGACCCGTTATTGAGATTTGCGATTAGAACTTTCTCGTAAGGCAGGATTCCGGCGCCCTTCATCAACTGGTTGTCGATCGCGATACTTCCCTCGTAATCAATACGCGCCTCAGTCACCCGCGCGCGATGTATTTTTCCGCTCAATAATTGTTTTTGCATATCATCCCCGTTAGAAATCCACTCGCTCCGTCTCCCGCGGAGAACCTCCCTCCACGGGCCAATCTTCGTCTGATCCTGTCAGGAAGCGTGGATTATAACATTATCAATCAGCCTTGTCTTGCCGACAAAACAGGCCGTAAGAGCCGCCAGATCTCCCCCATAAGCGCGAGCCGGCACAAGCCAATCGGCATCCACTACCTCAAGATACTGAACCTTGTCCACATGCCGCTCCAGCTCTCGGAGCGCCTGTTTCTTCAGCTCACGGATCGTTTTTTGCCGTTTTTTGAGTCCTTTCCGGAGGTCAAAAAGTACCCGCGAAATCATCGTCGCGCGGGCCCTTTCCTCCGGAGTGAGAAAACGGTTTCGGGAACTCATGGCAAGCCCGTCCTTTTCCCTGACCGTCGGCATAACCCGAACCTTCACCTTGAGTGACAAATCTTCCACCATGCGGGTTAAAACCCTGGCCTGCTGATAATCCTTCGCCCCAAGATAAAGGCGCGTGGGTTTTATCATCTCAAGAAACTTCGCCACCACGGTGACGACACCCTGGAAATGTCCGGGACGAAATTTGCCGCAAAGCCCTTTGGCAAGAACCGGCCATTTCGCGCCGGGGATTTTGAGCGGCTTCAGTAATCCTTCCGGATACATCTCCTGTACTGACGGATAGAAAAGATAGTCCGCTCCACATTCCGACAACAACCGTTTATCATGACTTAAAACGCGCGGGTACCGGCTAAAATCTTCTTTCGGGCCAAACTGGGTGGGATTGACAAAAACGCTCACCACCGTCACGCGATTTTCCCGCCTGGACGCGCGCACCAGCGAAAGATGTCCTTCATGCAAAGCGCCCATGGTCGGCACAAACCCGACGGTTTTTCGCTTCTGGCGACAAACTTCAAGAATGTGATAAAGCTTTTTTGAACTTCGAATCATGTTCACGGTATCACCTCGAATCAATCAAAACAAACATCTGGAAGGCGCTTGGGCATTTCTTCTTCCCCGGCGAAACAGGCGCCGCGCACGGCCTTCAGTCCATTCCCTCAACCTTCAAAAGCAAGTCCCTCGCGGTTTGTCCCAGCTCCGGATGGATCCATTCGGGAGCGAGGTCACAAAAAGGTTTTAAAACAAAATACCTCTCATGCATCCTCGGATGAGGAACAATCAGGCCATCTTCCCGGATAATTGCGTCTCCGTAGGTAAGAAGGTCGAGATCTAGCGGACGGGGCTCATTCCGGGCCTTTCGAACCCGCCCCGCCTTAACCTCCAGCGTCTGCAAAACCGCCAGAACTTCCCGCGGCCTCATGCGTGTTTCAAAACTCCAGACCGCATTGAGGAATTTTCCTCCGGACGCGTCCACAGGATCGGTTTCATAAACCGGAGAGAATCGCAAATGCCCGATGCCGGGCGTCGCCGTCAACCTTTCAGCCGCCTCATCCAGCCTGGCTTCGCGGTCCCCCAGATTGGACCCAACACCAAGAAAGACAAGCGGCATGATCGTCACACGGAAAGACGTGAACGCGGAGTCATGAACGGGAATAACTTTTTTTGACGCGGGTCAACGCTTCCAAAAGACGGGATTCCGCGACCGTCAGGGAAATCCTGAAATATCCCTCGCCATTCGGGCCAAATCCGTTTCCGGGCGTCACCACAATATTCATCTCTTCAAGAAACTTCAGGGAAAGTTCGGACGAAGTGTACCCGGGAGGCACCGGAATCCAGCAGTAGAAAGTCGCTCGCGGAAGCGCGGTCTTGAAACCAAGGTTGTTCATCCCCTGGATCAAAAGGTCCCGCCGTCCTTGGTAAATTTTGAGGTTCTCTTCCAGGGCCGAGTCGCCGTCTTTCAGGGCCGTTATCGCGGCCAGCTGGATCGCCTGAAAAATTCCGGAGTCCAGATTTGATTTCACCTTTCCGAGCAAAGCGATCGCCTGGGGATGTCCGACCGCGAATCCCACGCGCCAGCCCGTCATGTTATAAGTTTTGGAAAGCGAAAAGAACTCGATCGCGACCTCTTTCGCGCCGGGGACCTCAAGAATGCTGGGGGCCTTGTATCCGTCATAGGTCATTTCCGAATAGGCCGCGTCGTGCGCTATCAAAATTTTATGCTTATGGGCAAACTCCACCACCTCCGCGAAAAAACTCTTGTCCGCGACCTGAGAAGTCGGATTGTTGGGATAATTCAGGAACATCAACCTCGCGTTCTTGAGGACATCCCCGGGTATCAGATGGAGCTCCGGCAAGAAATGATTTTTCTCAAGAAGCGGCATGGTATAAGGAATTCCTTCCGCAAAAAGGGTCCCCGAACGGTACACGGGATAGCCAGGGTCCGGGATCAGGCACACCTGTCCCGGATTGATCACCGCGAGAGGAAGATGTCCAATCCCTTCCTTGGAGCCGATCAGCGGTAAAATTTCCTTGTCCGGATCGAGCTTGACGTGAAATCTTCGTTCAAACCAGTCACGGATGGCCAGACGAAATTCCGGCATTCCTAGGTCCAGGGCGTAGCGATGATTCCTCGGATTTTCAACCGCCTTTTGCATGGCGTGGACAATAAAATCCGGAGTTGGAATATCGGGATCTCCCACTCCAAGATCAATGACATCTTTCCCCTTGGCAATTAATTCGCGCTTTTTTCTGTCAATCTCCGCGAAGAGGTAGGGGGGCAGTTTCTGAAGCCGGCTTGTCGGCTCAATGGCAAGCGGTGTTTTAAACATAAATTTCCTCTCTCGATTTCATGGATGATTAAAAGGGCTTATTCCCGAACGGTATTTATGGGCGGAAATTATATCAGACTTTATCCTTTTTGTGGGACTCGTCACGTTCCCGAAATACGCGAGAGGAGCTTGAGGCTCTTTGACCGGTCAGGACAATTTGGAGAGGTCAAAGCGAAATTCAGGGTCGATTTTTTTTAACTCCATCGCCAGGGCCCGCGCCTGATCGCGCGACTCGGGGACTTTGCTGACAAGCCAGGACTGATACACCCCGAGAAACTGGTCCAGCAAATCATCCTTCCGGATAAACCGCTCATAACGGTTCATCTGCGCGAAAAAATGATCGAAGGCTTGTTCCCTGAAACAATGGATAAACTGGAAATAATCCTCCCTGATTCGTAAAAGTATTTTCCGATACAGCTCATAGCGTCCTGAAATCTTGTCCAAAACCTGTCCCACGCCCGTTTTTTTGTGGTAAATCCCCTTGTGGCAACGGGCCGCGTGATCGTAGTACGCCACGGCCAGGCGGTTAGTCCCTTTTTCCGTTTTCCGGCAAATCACCCGGTTGACCTCTCCCGGCTTTTCGGCAAACAGAGTGTTTTTGACGAGTAAATTGTCGGCATTCACCTTGTAGATAAAATAACGAAGCATTGGATCATCGGTCTGGCGTATCCACTCGGACACTTCACCAGGATCGCTCGAAATAAAAGGATCCGCCATATCATGATATTCGGGTAGCGACATGGCGAAAAGCAGATGGGCTAGATAGATATTGACGTCCTCATCAAAGAAACCGGCTCTTGAAAGGCCCGGCCCGCTGTCCCTCACCCTTAAAATAGCTTCGAGAAAATAATAGATGGCCGATTCCCGTTCTTCACTGTTTAATTGAAAAAAAAGAAAGTTTTGCCCCGGTTTTTTTTGTTCCATTGATTTATCTCTCATGGCTATCTCTTTATAGCATGTTTATCTATTTTGATACTTTTGAATACTAGCGGATACTAAAAGGAACATAGCATGGCAAGTTTAATCTGTCAAATGTGGGGGAATTTCGATTTTTACTGTAAGTGATTTAAAACAAAGAGGTTAGGAATTTTATGTCTGAAAATTTATTTATTTTGAAAGAGCCGGGCGGATGGAATCGATAAATCGGCGAGATCGGAGCACTTTGCCGGTTCTGTAATTGAGGAATTGGGTCATCAGCCGGTGAACCTCGGTAAAGGCGTGAGCCGAATGCGGCTGGCGAAGGCCTTCCGTCATGTCCATTCGACTCAGTGTCCTGAGTAGTTCCAGGCCCGCGGGGCTGATGGCGGGGGCCCCCTGATCCCTGGAGCGACATCCGTCACAAAGGAGCGCCCCCTGCTTGATTGAAAAATATCCCCGCTCGATCGGTTTCGCGTTACAGGAAACACAACTTTCCGTGTAGGGAATTAATCCCATTTCGCCAAAAAACTTCACCGTAAAAACGGTTGTAAGTTTTTCCGGAGGAATCACGGACAAGTAATGAAAGGCGGTAAGGAGCAGTTCCAGGATGGCCGGATGCGGGTCCTGGATCTCGGTCAGTTCGTCGACCAATTCACAAAGGAAACTTCCGTAGGCGATGGTTTCCAGATTATCGCGGATGGAATGATAGCTTTCAAGAATGGCGGATTCGGTGATCAGATGCAGGTCCGAGCGTTTTTTTTCATAAAAAACAATTTCCGCCCGCGTAAAAATTTCAAAGCCCGCCTGCCGGATCTCCCCCTCCCGGTGCACCCCTTTGACCACTCCGCGGATTTTTCCGGCTTCCCGGGTAAATAAAGTCACGATCAGGGAACTGGACCGAAAGGGCTGGTTTTTAAGGACGACGCCTTCAACCTTGTGAATACTCATGAACGATCAGGTCCCGGACGATGGGGACCAAACCCGCTTCAAAATCTGTTTTTGCTTGAGATGCATTCGGTTTTTCGTCCGTCGGGTTTTATCTTCATGTCCCAGCAGATGAAGAATTCCGTGACAAAGGCAGTAATCCAGCTCTTCTTCAAATGAATGGCCGTATTCATCGGCCTGGGCTTCAATGGTGGGAACGCAAAGGGCGATGTCCCCGAGGAAATCGGAGTTATCCCCCGCGTTCTCTTTCCGGGCGCCACGCTTTTTCCCGGCGATCTTCCCTTGCCCAAAGGCGAGCACGTCGGTCGACCAGGCGTGTTTAAGGTACTTCCGGTTGAGGGCCCGCATTTTCGCGTCGGGCACAAGAAGAATGCTGACCAGTGCTTTTTTAAATCCGAGATCCCGCAAAATCCGGGTGGCAACTTTTTTCAGTTTTTTTTCGGAAACTCCGGGGTGCGGGCATTCGTTCAGCACCTGGATTTCAAGACCTTCCTCATCATCCCGGAAGCGAGGCATGATCTATTCGTCCGCCCGGAATTTCGAAAACTGATCCGCGCCAAAAATGTCGGGGGCCGAAAGCGGACGATCCACCGTGGGATATTTCATGCGCGTGTGGAACATGGCCGTCATGTTTCGGACAAAGCTTGACTGAATTTTATGAAGATCGCGGAGCGTCAGTTCGCATTCATCGAGCTGGCCATCAATGAATTTGTCGTTGATAATTTTCCTCACCAGTTGCCGGATCGTTTCGGGCGTCAATTCTTGAAGCGAACGGGTCGCCGCTTCGGCTGAATCCGCGAGAAGGGCCACGGCCGTTTCCCTGGTTTGCGGTTTGGGCCCGGGATATCGGAAGTCGTCCGCCCGAACCCGGTCCGACGGAGCCGCCATATCCATCGCCTTTTTGAAAAAATAGTAAACCACACCCGTCCCCTGGTGTTCGCGTATGAAATCCACGACGGCGCGGCGAAGCCGGTACTTGCGCGCGATGCGGACCCCGTCCCTGACGTGGTTAATGATGATTTCGAAACTGACCCGGGGCGGGAGGTCATCGTGCTGGTTCATGTAGAGATAGCCTTGGTTTTCCGTGAAAAATTGCGGCTTCTCAAGTTTACCGATGTCGTGAAAGTAACAGCCGACCTTGGCGAGGAGGGCGTTGGCGCCAATTCGTTCACAGGCGTTTTCCGCGAGGGAGCTTACGACGAGGCTGTGGTGATACGTTCCCGGAGCCTCCACCATCATTTTTCGCATCAGGGGGTGATTGAGATCCGACAGTTCAAGTAAGGTGACGTCGGTCACGACGTCAAAAAAGTGCTCCAGGACGGGGAGCATGAGATAACTCGTCACGGCAATTAAAAGCGCGTTCAGAAATCCGAGAAAACCGAGCTGGAGCGCGTCCCGCCACGGAGTGCTTTGCGTCAGCTGGAATCCGGCGATCACCAGAAAGTAGGTGCAACCGATCCCGAGCCCGATCCGGAGGAAGTGGCTTCGCTTGCGTACCCGGTAAGCAAGAAAAGCCGTGGCCAGAGAGGCCATCAGGGTCGCCAGTAGCAAATCCACGCTGAATCCTGAAAGAAATCCGCTGATGACCGTCATCATCACTCCACCCAGAATTCCGATCCGGCTGTGTATCAGGAGAGTGAGGAGGAGCGTGGCCAGCACGGTCGGCATCAGATACATCGATACCTGGGGAAAAGACTCCACCATCCGCGACAAAATGGTGGTCAGTCCTATCACCGTATGAAAAAGGAGAATTTGCGAGCGGTTATGAAAAATTTTTGTCTCAAAGGCCGCGAAATAAAACGACGCGAGGCCGTAAAGCAGAAGGATGATAAAGGATCCCGCGACGATTTGAATCTTCTGTTTTTGTGACGAGATTTTTTTCTGGACCTGATCCAGTTTCTCCTTAACGTCCTTGGTCACGAGCAAGCCGCGCTGGACGATCAGCTCATTTTTCTTGACCCGGATCTCAACCGGAGGGACCGCCGCCGAAAGTTTCTTCCGGTGCTCACGGGTTTTCTCCTCATCATAAACCAGATTGGCGGCAAGTAGCCCCCTGAGCACCTCCGCGGCCGCCGTTCTGAGACCGGCATCCTGGTTAAAAATCTCGGAGGGCAATACGGAAAAAGATTCCCGGACCGCTTCCTCGACCGTCAATAGTTGCGTCGTCAATACCACCGTTTCCTGGCGCGGGTCTTCCGCGACGTGGAGAACCGTGTCGCGGCCGGAATCCATGATCCCCTGTTTCTCCAATTCAGGAACCATGCCCCGCAAAAGATAGGCGTTCAGGGCTGACAAAGTCACGGTCTGGACCTGGGCGATGTCTTGGGCCGAAAGCAGGGACTCCAGAGAAAAGGACGGGAGATGGATCGGGAGTTCTTTCTGCGGGAGTGTCCCGGTCTTCTCTTTTTCGCTCCTGATTTCCTGGATCGCGATGAAAAAGCTCTCGGCGAGCTGACGTATGTTCGCCGTCAGGACGGGATCGACCCTGTAAACGGGCGGGCTGTTTTTTTGTTTCTCGAGCCTCAAAACCTCGGTCTTCGCCTCATCCACATAGGAAAATGAAACGGGCGAAAAAAAGGATCGGGGGGCCGGCTCATCCTGCACAAACTCCTGCTGTTCAAACCGCCAGGGCTGATTCCAGAAAAGGATCAGGGCGATCAGGGCTCCCGCGAGAAGAAAGATCCCGAAGGGGACAAGCTTCGCGCCCGCCCGCCTCCGCAACACCATTTCAGGATTCGTTTTGCGCTTTTTTGCGGTCGTACTTTTCATAGGCCTTGATGATCTCCTGAACCAGGGGATGCCGTACGACGTCCGTTTCGTTCAGGTAGATAAACTGGATGTCCGGAATGTCGGCAAGGATTTTTCGGATCTCGATTAGGCCGGACTTTTTCCCCGCCGGAAGATCGACCTGGGTAATGTCACCCGTAATCACGACTTTCGAGGTCTGCCCCATTCGCGTGAGAAACATTTTCATCTGGCTGTGGGTGCAGTTCTGCGCTTCATCCAGAATGACAAAAGAGTCATTGAGCGTGCGTCCTCTCATGTAGGCGAGCGGGGCGATCTCGATAGCCCTCCGTTCGGTGTAGCGGGTGACTTCCTCATATTCAAGCATATCGTAGAGGGCGTCATAAAGGGGCCGCAGATACGGATTGACTTTCGCGGCGAGGTCACCGGGCAAAAATCCGAGGCTCTCGCCCGCCTCGACGGCGGGCCGCGTCAGGATGATTCGCCCGACATATTTTTTCTTGAGGGCCTCCACCGCCGCCGCCATGGCGAGATACGTTTTCCCGGTCCCCGCGGGGCCAATCGAAATGACGATGTCCTTCGACTGGATCGCCTGCAGATAGGCCTTCTGGTTTTCAGTTTTAGCTTGGACTACTTTGCCACGGTGGAAAAAATGAATTCCTCCCTTGGGCGCGGCTTCCCCCCGCTCGTTCCGAACCCCGCGGGAATCCGGCGGGGTCCGACCAGACTCATGTCCTCCGCTCCGGTAGCCATGAATCAGCCGGAGAAAATGATCGTAAGCGTCCTCGACGTCTTTTTTGTCACCCAGAATTTTCAGCCGGTCATTTTTGGCGATCAGGCGAACGCGATAGTCTTTTTCCGCCTGGCGGAGATTCCGGTCAAGGTTTCCGTACACCGCGGCGGCTTCTTCATTTGATTGAATTTTGATAATTTTCTGCAAGGGGCCCTTTCTGGGGTTCAGGGGACGGGGTACCGGCTTCCGAAATTCCAGGCTCCGCCCGCCAAACACCGGACATTATTTGGGTTTTTCAATCCACATCTTTTTCGCGTCAAGATTAAGTTCTTTAAGTTGTCGCTCCGTCGCGGGCGAAGGGGCATCCGTCATGAGGCATGTCCCCTTCTGAGTTTTAGGGAACGCGATCACCTCCCGGATCGAATCACGCGCGAGCAGGAGCGTCACAAAACGATCCAGCCCGATCGCCAGCCCCCCGTGCGGCGGCGCGCCAAAAGTCAGCGCCTTCAGCAAAAATCCGAACTGGGCTTCGGCCTGCTCCGGAGAAAGTTTCAAAAGCTCAAACATTTTTGACTGGACTTTCCGGTCGTGGATACGAATGCTCCCGCCGCCGAGCTCCGTCCCGTTGCAAATGATGTCATAGGCCCGCGCCCGTACCTTGAGCGGCTCCGTGTCAAGCAACGGCACATCCTCCGGCTTGGGTGACGTGAACGGATGATGACACGCGTCGCACCGCTGTTCTTCCTCATTCCACTCAAAAAGCGGAAAATCCACGACCCAGAGCAACTCAAATTTATCTTCAGGAAGCATACCATACTTTTCCGCGAGAAAACAGCGAAGCGCCCCGAGCGCCACGCAGGCCACCTTGAACTGGTCCGCCACAAGAAAAATAATATCCCCCGCCCGCGCGCCCGTCGTTTCGATTACTTTTCCGATCCGTCCCGAATCAAAAAATTTCTGTATCGGCGATTCCACCGAATCCGGTCCCGTGACTCTGAGCCACGCGAGCCCCTTCGCGCCGTAATTTTTTATCCACTGGGTCAAATCATCAAAGTCCTTTCGCGAAAACTCCACCCCCGCCGGCGGCGTGAACGCAAGACCGCGGATCGAGCCCTTCTTCGCCAGCACCTCATCAAACACTTTAAATCCGCTCGACTCAAAAATGCCGGACAAATCCTTCATCTCCATTCCATAACGGAGATCCGGCTTGTCCGTGCCATATTTTTCCATCGCCTCCTGGTAGCTCAGGCGGCGGAGCGGTAACGGAAGGTCCATGTCTTTCGCGTGTTTGAAAACATGCGCCACCATCCCTTCCACAACGCCCATGATGTCCTCCTCGTCGATAAAAGACATCTCCAGATCAATCTGCGTGTGCTCGGGCTGACGGTCTTTGCGAAGGTCCTCATCGCGAAAGCAACGGGCGAACTGATAATAACGGTCATAGCCTGACACCATCAAAAGCTGTTTAAAAAGCTGAGGGGATTGCGGCAACGCGTAGAAAGTTCCGGTATTAAGCCGTGACGGAACAAGAAAGTCACGCGCCCCTTCGGGCGTGCTTTTGGTCAGGTATGGGGTTTCCACCTCAATAAACTGGTGCCGGTCAAGATACTCATGAACAAGCTTCGTCACACGGTGCCTGAGCGTCAGACTTTCCACCATGTCCCGCCGCCTGAGATCCAGAAACCGGTAAGCAAGGCGCAGCTCCTCCCCGACATTTTTTTCACCCAGCTCAAAGGGAAGCTGTTGACTGGCATTCAGAATTTCGACTTCTTCGGCCTGGAGCTCGATTTCACCCGTCGGAATCTTGGGATTCACGGTGCCGGCGGGCCGCTCCGCGACTTTGCCCCTGACACGAATAACATACTCCGAGCGAAGGGTCTCGGCGACCTTGTGCATCGCCGCGTGAACCTGCGGATTAAAAACCACCTGCGTCAGGCCATAGCGGTCGCGCAAGTCCACAAAAATAAGGTTACCGTGGTCCCGGCGGGTGTCCACCCACCCGGTCAGGGATTCGGTTTTTCCGACAAAACTTTTATTTAATTCACCGCACGTCACACTACGAAGCATAAATCCCCTTTCTCCTTTTTATCAATCAGCCGTTTCAGGCCCGGTTCAAGAGCGGGAGCCCGCCGCGGATGAAAGGCTTAAAAAAGACACGATTTCATCCATTCTAACTTCTTGTTGAGTTCGGTTGGCAAGATCCTTCACAATCAGGACTCCCTTTGCCATTTCATCCGTTCCCGCGATCACCGCATAACGCGCCTTCACCTTGTCCGCCCTCTTCAGGTGCTGACTGAGTGAAAATACCCCGTGCGTCGTTTCAATCCGGAAGCCACGCTCCCTGAGTCCCAGCGCGGTATTTCTGATCACCTTTGCGATGGCGGCGTCATCTTCCAGAGGCGCCAGATAAACAGTTTTTTCCCTAGGAGAGGCAAAATGAGGGCCGTTCTGGGATTCAACCGCGGAAATCAGCCTTTCAACCCCGATGCTAAATCCTGTGCAAGGAGTCTTCGCGCCGCCAAGATCCTGATAAAGACAATCGTACCGTCCACCGCCCGCCACTGCGTTTTGCGCACCCAGTCCACCCGCCGTGACTTCAAAAACAACACCGTTATAATAATCTAGGCCGCGCACCAACCTCCGGTTCACAGTACAGGCGATTTCGCGTTCCGCCAGTTTTTGGATCAGAGCCTGAAACCCGGCGCTCAGCGGCGAAAACTCCTCCCATGGCGCCTTCTCGATCAC
>Ga0116182_1003144_pt1 | contig 15581 bp, 19 predicted proteins | sample AD_UKC077_MetaG_FD_89805 | JGI IMG/M metagenome (GOLD analysis project Ga0116182, IMG submission 89805) | Active sludge microbial communities of municipal wastewater-treating anaerobic digesters from USA - AD_UKC077_MetaG | ecosystem: Engineered > Bioreactor > Anaerobic > Digestate | place: USA...
CGATCCCGGCAAGCTCGCGCCGGAAGAGATCCTGGTGGAGATCATGATCGGCCGCCGGAATGGCCATGATTTTGTCCGGCCGCCGGAATGCGTCCCCCTGGAAATTGCCGGAAGATCTCCGGAAGGGATCCTCACCTTCTCCACGGAGTATTTCGTTCGGGAGAACGGCCTGTACAATTACGGTGTCCGGGTTATCCCCCGGCACGAGCACCTGGCCTCGAAACTGGAGACGGGGCTGATTCTCTGGGGATAGCCGCGACTCGGTGAGATGGCGGGTGAAGTTGCCTCGTATGGACTTTTTTGTGCTGTCGTCATTATGGTTCTTTGATCTTTTCGGGGCTGCTGGCGGAGTGAGGCGGACGACGGCGAGATCTTGGAAAGGGGGTTAGCAAGGCATGAGCAAAGGGGTGTTTATCGCCTCCGTCGAGCCGAGGAGTGGCAAGTCCCTGTTCGTTTTAGGGATGATGAACGCCATCGTGAACCAACGGGGGTGTGTCGGCTATTTCAAGCCCGTCATCGAAACCGATGGCCGGGGCGCAAAGGACGCGCATGTCGAGATGATTCGGAAGCATTTCGATCTGCCCTTCGAGTACGAGGCCCTTTTCGGGTTCCGGCGCCATGAGATCGCGGCCCTCCTCACCCGCGGGGAAGATTACCATGTCGTGGCCACCCTGCTGGACAAGTACAAGCAGATCGAGGACGCCTGCGATTATACTATTGTGGAAGGAACTGATTTTCTTGGTAAGAACACCTTTTTTGAATTTGACGCCAACGTGGCCCTCCCGAAAAATCTGGGCATTCCGGCGATCATCGTCGTTTCCGGGGAGGACAAGACGCCGGATGAGATAAAGGGAGGCGTCCTTGGCGCCTATGGGGGATACCGGGAAGGGGACGTGGAGGTCCTGGCCGTGGCGGTCAACAAGGTGCATTCAGACGCCGTTCCCCTGATCGAGCCCCTGTTGCGGCCCATGCTGTCGGCGGAAACGGTGCTGGCGGTTATCCCGGAGAATCCCAAGTTGAAGAATCCCACCTTTCGCGAGGTGAGCGCCGCCCTGGGCGCCCGAACCCTCTTCGGCCGCCATCGTCATGAGAACCGGGTCGATCATACCGTCGTCGGGGCGATGCTCATCTCCAATTTCCTGAATCATCTTCAGGACAACACCCTCATCGTCACCCCGGGGGACCGGGCGGACATCATCGTCGGGGCCCTCCAGGCCAACATCTCCCGGAACTATCCTCGCCTGGCCGGGATCATCCTTACCGGTGCTCTGGACATGGACCCCGCCATCGTGAAGCTCATCGAAGGCCTGCAAACCGTGGCGCCCATCAGCGCCGTAACCACGGGGACCTACGAAACGGCCAACCGGGTCGGAGCGGTGCATTCCCGGATCTATGCCGGCAATGCCCGGAAGATCGCTCTGGCCATGGATGAGTTTGACCGGTACATGGACATGGAGAAACTGGGGGAAAAGATGGCGACCTTCAAGAAGGCAGGCGTCACCCCCTACATGTTCAAGTACGGGATCGTGAAGCGCGCCAAGGGCAGGCGGCGGCATATCGTCCTGCCGGAGGGGGATGACGACCGTATTCTCACTGCCGCGTCCCGCCTCGTCGAACAGGAGGTGGTGGACCTGACCATCCTTGGTGTCAGGGAAAACGTCCTCACGGCGGGAAAGCGCCTCGGCGTCAATCTGGAATGGGAGGAAATCCGCATTGTCGATCCCGTCCGGTCGGAATATTATCAGGATTACGCCGCCACCCTCCAGGAGCTGCGTAAGGAGAAGAACGTTACCATCGAGATGGCCCGGGACCTCATGACCGACGTGTCCTACTTCGGCACGATGATGGTTTACAAAGGACACGCCGACGGCATGGTTTCCGGGGCCGGCCATACGACCCAGCACACCATCCGGCCGGCCCTGCAATTCGTGAAGACCAGACCGGGTGTTTCCGTGGTTTCTTCGGTCTTCTTCATGTGCCTTCCCGACCGGGTGTCCGTCTTCGGAGACTGCGCGGTGAATCCCGATCCCACGGCGGAAGAGCTTGCGGAGATCGCCATCTGCTCGGCGGAAAGCGCGGCGATGTTCGGCATCGAACCGCGGATCGCCATGCTCTCCTACTCCTCCGGGACCTCCGGGCAGGGGGCGGACGTGGAGAAGGTCCGCCGGGCCACGGAGATCGTCCGGGCGCGGCGGCCGGAGCTGAAGATCGCCGGCCCCATCCAGTACGACGCCGCCGTGGATCCCGCCGTGGGCAAGCAGAAGATGCCCGATTCCGACGTGGCGGGCCAGGCCAGCGTCCTGATCTTTCCCGATCTGAACACGGGGAACAACACCTACAAGGCCGTCCAGCGGGAAACCGGCGCCGTGGCCATCGGCCCCATCCTCCAGGGTCTGAACAAGCCCGTCAACGACCTGAGCCGGGGCTGCACGGTGGAGGACATCTTCAACACCGTGGTGATCACCGCCATCCAGAGCCAGGAGGGGATGACGGATTGACTCCGCCCGCTGGCGACTCGTCAGGGGCGCTTCCCGATCCTGCCCCTGCCGATTTGTCGGGAGTGTTTACGGAGCTTGTCCCGGCCCGCTTTGTCAGGAGCGCTTCCGGATATTTCCCGCGGCGGCGATCACCACCACTTCTTCGGGAATGTCCCGGCCGGCGGCGGCCATTCCTTTTTTAACGATCATGGGCAGGCCCGAACAGCACGGAACCTCCATTACGGCCATGGTGACGCTCCGGATGTCCGCGGTGCGGAAGATGTCGGCGAACTTCTCCGTATAACCCTGGACGTCATCGAATTTCGGACACCCCATCAGCACCACCTTTCCCTTCATCAGATCGCGGTGGAGGGTCGGCATGGCCACGGCGGTGCAGTCCGCAAGGACCAGGAGATCGGCCCCTTTCAGGAAGGGGGCGTGCGGAGGGACGAGCCGGATCTTTACCGGCCAGTGGGTGAGGGACGACTCCCCGCGCCACGCCCGTGGCTCCCCGTCCCCTCCGCCTTCCTCCTTCCGCCCCGGGCCTTGTCCCGCGGAGATCTCCCGGGGCCGGTTTGCCTCCGTGCAGGAGACGCCAGGCCCGAGGATCTGGATAAAGGTGGAGGGGCAGCCGCAGGGCAGTGTGTCGGCGGCCCCGGCCTCCGGATGACGCCGCGCGACGGCCTCTTCATCGAAAGGCGCCGCTTCCCGCTCGATGAGGCGCAACGCCCCGGTGGGGCAGTCTCCGATACAGGCCCCCAGGCCGTCGCAGTAGCTCTCCGCCACGACCCGGGCCTTCCCGTCGATGATCTGCAGCGCCCCCTCCGCGCATCCGGGGACACAGTTCCCGCATCCGTCGCAGAGCTCCTCGTCGATTTGGATTATCTTGCGCAAAATCTTCGTCACGTCACCGCTCCTCCCTTGTTTTTTTCGGTCTGTCCTCTTTCCGGCCCGATATAAAGCAGGCGCACCAGCGGGGGAAAAGATGGATTCATGTACCGTAAAGGGTCATATAGCAGATAAAACAAGTATGACCTTGACTTATGTCAAGACCCGGATATATTTTTGCGCCAGGGATGAGAAAATGGAAGATGCACGTAAGGCATTGTCAGCAAGCCAGCTTTTCGGAGGGCTGCCGGAAGCGGACCTCGCAGCGATTGAAAAGATAGCGGCAGTCAAACACTTCGACAAAGGGGAGATCATCTTCTTTGAAGGAGACGAGGGGGTCGGTTTCTATCTCGTTGCCCTGGGCCGCGTGAGCGTGTTCAAGCTCGCGCCCGACGGCCGGGAGCAGACCCTCCATCTCGTGAAGGAGGGGGACGCTATCGGCGCCGTGCCCGTCTTCTCCGGAAAATCCTTTCCCGCCAACGCCCGGGCGCTCACACAATGCCGGCTCATCTTTATCCCCCGGGAGAAGTTCATACAACTGATCGCGGACAAGCCGTTGCTCACGATGAATCTTCTTGCCCTCCTGGCCACGCGGCTCCGGGAGTTCACCATCCAGGTGGAGAATCTCTCCCTGAAGGAAATCCCGAGCCGCCTGGCGGCCTATCTGCTGTATCTGTCCCGGGAACAGGGGGGGAGCGATCTGATCGGCCTGAGCGTTACCAAAGGGCAGCTCGCAAGCCTCCTGGGGGCGGGGCCGGAATCCCTGTCCCGGGCCCTGGGCAGCCTGAAGGCCAGGGGACTGGTGGCGGAGGATGGGGAGGGGATCCGGCTGATCAATCGCACCTTGCTGACGGAGCTTGCGGAAAGCGGCCGGGACTTCCGGTAAAACCGCCGGGCGGCGGGCGCAGTACGAGTTACGCCTTGGCAACGCCCTGATCCACTATCCCATTTGCCGGCAGGAACTCTCGTAAGCGAATATCTTCTGATTCGGCACTGAAGCAAATAGAGGACTTGCTACGAGCCCTGAAAGACCGCGGACAGGATTTACTTGAAGAATTCTTTGTTGAGGAGAGGTGAAATGGCCAAGGATAATAACAACGGCGCGAATCTCGGCTTCGAATCCGACCTCTGGCGCGCCGCCGACGTCCTCCGCTCCAACATGGACGCGGCGGAGTACAAGCATGTCGTGCTCGGTCTGATCTTTCTCAAATATATCTCAGACGCATTCGAAGAGCAGCACGCCAGGCTCGAAGCGGACAGCGCCCAGGGCGCGGATCCCGAAGATCCCGACGAGTACCGGGCCGTCAACATCTTCTGGGTGCCCAAAGAGGCGCGCTGGTCCAGGCTCAAATCCGAAGCCAGGCAGCCGACCATCGGCAAGGTCATCGACGACGCCATGCTCGCCATCGAGCGCGACAACCCGTCGCTCAAGGGCGTGCTGCCCAAGGACTACGCCCACCCGCGCCTCGACAAGCAGCGGCTCGGAGCTCATCGACATGGTGGGCAACATCGGCCTGGGAGACAAGGTCAACCGCTCCAAAGATATTCTCGGCCGGGTCTATGAGTACTTCCTCTCCCAGTTCGCCAGCGCTGAGGGCAAGAAGGGCGGTCAGTTCTATACGCCCCGCTGCGTGGTCCGGGTGCTGGTCGAGATGCTGGCCCCTTACAAGGGCCGCGTCTATGACCCCTGTTGCGGCTCCGGCGGCATGTTCGTCCAGTCGGTGGAATTCGTGAAGGCCCACGCCACCGGCAATGGGAATGGAGGAAAAACAAAGGCTGATGTCAGCATCTTCGGCCAGGAATCGAACCACACCACCTGGCGACTGGCCAAGATGAATCTCGCCATCCGGCATCACAACCACATCCTCACGCCCGGTCGCTATGTCGGCGCAGCCGAGGTCGAAGACGACGGCGAACCCTTCGAAGAGAAGATGGCCAGACTGACGACCGCCTTGCGGGAGCAGACTGGGAAGGCTGAAAAACTAGACCGGATCATCTGGGCCAATCTGGAGGACGTCGGCTATGGGGGATAAAAAACCGGCGAAAGCCGACGGCTTTGCGGTGCTTCTTTCTGAAGTGAAACAGCGCATCCAGCTTGCCCAGACCCGGGCCGTTCTGGCCGTCAACTCGGAGTTGGTCCGCCTGTATTGGGACATCGGTCGTATCATTGATTTGCGTCAGAAGCGCGAAGGCTGGGGTGCGGCGGTCATTCCGCGTCTTGCACAGGAACTGAAAAACGAGATGCCTGAGCTGAAGGGTTTTTCGGAGCGCAATATCGGACGGATGATTGCTTTTTATCGGGAGTATGCTGATCCGTCTGCATTTTTGCCGCAGGCTGCGGCAAAAATAAGTTCCCCGGCAAAAGTGCCGCAACCTGCGGCAAAATCGGGAAACGTGCTTCTCTGGTCAATCCCCTGGTTTCATCACGTTGTTCTGATGGAAAAGGTCAAAGACATTCCAACGCGATACTGGTACATGGAGCAGGCCCTTACCAACGGCTGGAGCCGGAACGTTCTGACCCTGCAAATCGAGGCACAGGCTCATGCCCGGCACGGCAAGGCCCGGTCCAATTTCGCCCTGACGCTGCCGCCGCATCAGTCCGATCTGGTGCAACAGACCCTCAAAGATCCCTATATTTTCGATTTCCTGACGTTGACGGAACCTTTTCACGAACGTGAACTGGAAACCGAACTGGTGCGCCATCTGGAAAAGTTTTTGCTGGAACTGGGCCAGGGGTTTGCCTTTGTCGGAAGGCAATACAAGCTCGATGTCGGAGATGAGGAGTTCTACATCGATCTGCTCTTCTACCACCTGCGCCTGCGCGCATTCGTGGTCATCGAACTTAAGAAGGGCAAATTCAAGCCGGAATATGCAGGCAAGCTCAACTTTTACTGCAATGTCGTCAATGACCGCCTCAAACAGCCGGCCGACCAGCCCACCATCGGCCTGATGCTCTGCCAGGAGCGCAGCCGCCTGCTGGCCGAGTATAGTTTCGTCGGGATAGACAAACCCATCGGCATTTCCACCTACAAACTCACCCGAGCCTTGCCCAGGGAACTGCGTTCCGCGCTCCCCACCGTCGAGGAGATCGAGGCGGAACTGGCAGAAGTGGTGAAGCAAAAGCCAAAGGGAACTGGCGGACGGAAAAAGAAAGGCGGTGGGGAATGATTGTCTTGATTGTGAAAAACGTGAAGGACAAGAAGCCCGATCAGATTATCCCTGCATGCGCCAAGCAAGGCGAGGCAGGCAGGTGGGCCAATCTGGCCTGCCTGTGCGTGCCAGCACGCAGACGGGAGGACATCGGCTATGGAGGATAGTGGAATGTTTTACGGTCACAGTTTGTGACCTCAAACATGGATATGGAACTTTCAATAAATCCCTGCCTTGAAATCGCAATTGGCGACATCAAGTGCATCCTGGATAATGGGTTGGCTTGGGAATTAAAGCAGTAAATCAACCGTCTGTTAAAGCTTGGGGGAAGGCGATGAAGTCACTAGTACCGGTCGAGACCATCGAGAAGAAAATTCTGCTGATTCGCGACGAAAAGGTGATGCTGGATAGCTCTCTGGCAATACTTTATGGCGTTGAGACTCGCGAGATCGTACAGGCTGTGAAAAGAAACATTGGAAGATTTCCCGATGACTTCATGTTCCAGCTTACAGCCGAGGAGTTCGACCTTTTGAGATCACAGTCTGTGATCTCAAAGCCCGTTGGCCGTGGCGGCCGCCGTTACCTGCCCTACGCCTTTACCGAGCAGGGCGTGGCGATGCTCTCCAGCGTGCTGAAAAGTGAAAGGGCAATCAAGGTCAATATCGAAATCATGCGATCATTCGTCAACCTAAGGCGGATGCTTTCCTCGAATGCGGAACTGGCCCGGAATCTGGCCGCCTTAGAGAAAAAATACGATCTTCAATTCAAGGCTGTTTTCGATGCCATCCGGCAGTTGATGGCGCCGCCTGTCAACCCAAAGCGAAAAATCGGCTTCCATGCGGATCGTATCGATAAATAAATGGAACGCGTCCATACCATGGATAATAGCAGACTGACTCAATAAAATATGATTGCCTATTCTGCCGGTAGTATGGAGGACATCGGCTATGGCGGGTGAGTGGGTAAATAAGACGCTTGGTGACGTATTGACGCTTCAGCGTGGCTTCGATCTGCCTGAAACCGAACGAGAAGCAGGCATATTTCCCGTGATTGCATCGACAGGAAGGGTCGGCACGCATTCGGTCTCAATGGTAAAAGGTCCGGGTGTAGTGATTGAACGATCCGGAAGCCTCGGCGGAGGGCAGTTCATTCAAAGTGATTTTTGGCCTCTCAATACCACGCTTAGGGTGAAGGACTTCAAAGGTAACGATGCTCGTTTTTGTTACTACCTGTTGAAGTCCCTTGATCTCGCTACCTTCAACACCGGAAGCGGAGTTCCAACGCTTAACCGTAATCACATTCATCCGCTGCCTGTCCAAGTCCCATCTGATGTCGCTGAGCAGCGCGCCATTGCCCACATCCTTGGATCGTTGGACGACAAGATTGAGTTGAACCGACGGATGAACCGGACGCTGGAGGAGATGGCGCGGGCGATCTTCAAGAGCTGGTTCGTGGATTTCGACCCCGTGCGGGCCAAGGCTGCCGGACAACAGCCCCCAGGCCTCAAACCCGAAATCGCCTCCCTTTTCCCGGACTCCTTTGAAGACTCTGAATTGGGTGAGATTCCGAGGGGGTGGCGGGTCCTTCCCATCGGCGAATTGGCAGAGGTATCTAGTGGGAAGAGACCGAATGCCCGATTTGCGGAACGAACCGATGAGGCTTCCGTGCCCCTTTGGGGTGGAAACGGTCCGATGGCTTTTGTGCGCAAGGCGTTGTTTGACGAACCAGTTCTGCTTACGGGTCGAGTGGGCACCCTTGGGTCGGTTTTCCGCATCACTGAACCGTGTTGGCCATCGGATAACACTCTTGTCTTACAGGCCACCGAGCCATCCGTTTTTCAGTATCTGTTTCTTCAACTGCATCAGGTGAACTTCACTTCGCTTAACAGAGGGTCCACTCAACCTTTACTGACGCAGACTGACTTGAAGGCTCAACGGTTGGTAGTATCCACAAAAAGTATATTGGAGACTTTCAGCCGTATAGCTGACAGCATGTATTGTCGTTTTGATGAATCCACCGCCGAAATCCTCACCCTCGTCGCTATTCGCGACACACTGCTGCCCAAGCTCATCTCCAGCGAATTGCGGTTACCCGATGCCGAGCGAATCACCGAGAGATGTCTATGAACGAGAACCAGCAATTTCTGCTTTATACCGCCCCGGATGGGGCGGTTAAGGTGGAGGTGTTTTTCAAGGGCGAGACGGTGTGGCTGACGCATAAGGCCCTGGCGGAGTTGTTTGGGGTCAAGACGCCCGCGGTCAACAAGCACCTGAAAAATATCTTCGAATCCGGCGAAATGGCGGAGGATTCAGTTATATCCATTTTGGAATCAACTGCCGCTGGCGGCAAAAACTACCAGACCCGCGATTGGAGGGTAAAAAGTGAGCCCCGCATTCAGTGAATCTGTCATCGAGCAGGTTGCGTTGGCGTGGCTGGAGAGCCTGGGCTACCAGGTCCTGTCGGGGCTGGAGATCGCCCCCGGTGAACCTGCCGCCGAGCGTGATAACTACGGCCAGGTCGTCCTGGAATATCGGCTGCGCCAGGCGCTGGCATGGCTCAATCCGCAGGTGCCGGCGGATGCCTTGGAAGAAGCCTTCCGCAAGCTGACACGGCCGGACTCCCCGGCGCTCGTGGCGAACAACCACGCCATTCATAAGTATCTGGTCGAGGGCGTGCCGGTCGAGTATCAGCGGAAGGATGGCTCGATTGGCGGCGATCTTGTCCGCGTGTTGAATTACGACGAGCCGGAAGACAACGAATTCCTGGCAGTCAATCAGTTCACGGTGGTCGAAAATCAGATCGAACGGCGGCCGGATGTGGTGTTGTTCATCAACGGCCTGCCAATAGCGGTGATGGAACTCAAAAATGCCGCCACCGAAAATGCCACTATCTGGTCGGCCTTCAATCAGCTTCAGACCTACAAAATGCAGATTCCGTCGCTGTTCTCATTCAACGAGGCGATGGTGATCTCTGACGGCGTGCAGTCCCGGATCGGCACGGATCGGCACGCTGACGGCTGATCGTGAGTGGTTCATGCCATGGCGGACCATTGAAGGCGAGGATTTGGCCGATACAAAGCTGCCGCAGCTTCAAGTTATGCTTGAGGGAGTGTTTGAGAAGCGGCGGCTCCTGGACTTGATCCGGCACTTCATCGTCTTCGAGGATGTGGGCGGCGGCGTGCTGGTCAAGAAGATGGCCGAGTATCACCAGTACCACGCGGTGAATGTGGCGGTGCAGGAGACAGTTCGCGCCTGCATGACGGTGGCGGACGTGACCGGTATTCGTGATGAAGGAACCTACTTTACACGCGGCCAGCGGGATGCGAAGCGGGGTGACCGCCGCGTCGGCGTGGTGTGGCACACGCAGGGGTCGGGCAAGAGCCTGAAGATGGCGTTCTACGCCGGACGGGTAATCCTGCATCCGGCGATGGAGAACCCGACGCTGGTCGTGATCACCGACCGCAATGACCTGGACGACCAGCTTTACGGCACGTTCGCGCGCTGTCACGAATTGCTTCGCCAACAGCCCATGCAGGCTCAAAGCCGGGCGCATCTGCGGGAGCTTTTGACGACCGCTTCCGGTGGAGTCGTTTTCACGACGGTTCACAAGTTCTTTCCGTCCGAGGGCGAGGATCAACACCCGCTGCTGTCGGACCGGTGAAACATCGTCGTGATCGCCGACGAAGCGCATCGCAGCCAATATGACTTCATCGACGGCTTCGCTCGGCATATGCGCGAGGCGGGCCGGCGAGGCGAGAAACTGGGGCTGACGGATGATGAGGTGGCGTTCTATGATGCGCTGGAGGTCAACGATAGCGCCGTGGCCGTCCTCGGTGACGAGACGCTGCGGATGATTGCTCAAGAACTCGTCAAAGCGGTCCGGAACAGCATCACCATCGACTGGACCGTCCGGGAAAACGTCCGCGCCCAGATGCGGGTAATCATCAAGCGCATTCTTCGAAAATACGGCTATCCGCCAGATAAGCAGGCCCGCGCCACGGAGCTTGTTTTGGAACAGGCAGAAATCATCTGTAAGGATTGGTCCGAAAAGATATGACAAACGACAAAGAGGTCAAGACCTTTGAAAAACCCCGTTCCGGCGTCCATATTGTCATTCCCGTGAGATCGGGGATACAGTATTATCAAGAAGTTCCTGGATTCCGGATCAAGCCCAGAATGACAGAACAGGGCGTTTTTCAAAGGTCTCAGGTCGTCATTGCTGACGTGTCAATAGGTCTGGATCGATTGGTCCGGGGACCGTTTGTCCTGCCGGGGCGGGACATGGTCATCTCCTGGTGATGAGCCAGATGATGAGGGTAAGGACAATGCTGGCGATGATGCTGGTGGTAAGGGGGAAGTAAAAGGTGAATTTTTCTCCCCGGTAGAAGATGTCTCCGGGAAGCCTGCCCAGCCAGGGAAGCTTGCCGCCGAGCATGATGAGGAGGCCTACGGCGGCGACGGCAAGGCCGACTATCAGTAATATCTTTCCTAACTGTGAGAAATCGTTCATCATGTTCTTGCTACAGCGCCTCCCGGTATGTGACCGTCTCGCCGGTCAGGGGAGCCGTGAACAGGTAGGCGCCGTCGTCGCCCTTGCGACCTTCCTGACCGGCAAGGGGGATCTTGCCTTTACCGCCCGGGATGTCGAGGATCAGCCGGGGGATCAGATAGCCCGGAAGCCGGCCCGACAGCGCCCGGGAGAGCCCAATGGCCGCCTCCAGGGGAATCCGGAAGTGGGAGATCCCCGGGGCCAGATCGGGATAATGGAGATAATAGGGCAGAATCCCCGCCTCCCCAAGGGCAAGCGACAGCCCCGCCAGTTCTTCCTCCGAGTCGTTGACGCCCTTGAGCAGGACGCTCTGATTAAGCAGGAACCTTGCCCGTCGCAGCGCCGCCGCCGCCCGCAGGAATTCCGCCGTGATCTCCAAGCGATGATTCACATGGACGACGATCGTGTCCAGTTGCGCCGCTACGGGACCGAAGCTTTCACACCGGACGGGGTCATAGACGGGATAACGGGTGTGGAGGCGGACGGAGCGCGCCCCTGCCTTCCTTACCGCGCCGATGACGGCCGTGAGGGTTTCATCGGCCAGCGACAGGGGATCGCCGCCGGAGAGGATGACCTCATGGATTTCCCCGTGGGCGGCGAGGTAAGCGCAGGCCGCAGCCAATTCCTCCGGCGTAAGATCGGAAGAAAAACGACTCAGCCTGTCTCTTCTAAAGCAAAAGCGGCAATGGGCGGCGCAACGGTCCGTGACCAAGAGCAGGGCACGGCCGGGATAGTGGTGGATCAATCGCCCGTTGGCACCGCGCTGCCAGCGTCCATCCCCGATGGGATCCGTCCTTTCCTCCGGCCGGACCCGTCGCTCCAGCTCGGAATGGCGCACCATCCTGGCCAGGGGCCCATCGGGGCCATCGTGGTCGATCAAATTCCGATAGTAAGGGGTGATCTTTTCGACAAACATCGGTTCCGGCCGGCGCCTCCTCAAACCGTCAATCGGACCGGGTGTTCCCGAGCTTGCCCCGGACAAAACTGATGTGGGTACGAAGCACATAGAACTGGTCTCCGTATGCCGCCGGCACCTTCATCTTGTGGACCTCCGCTTCGATGGCGTCGATCCTTCGGCCCAGCGGGTCACGTTCCCCGGCGTCGAGCCGGCGGAGCGCATCCTGCTCCACCTGCAGGAGCTGGCGGTACCACCGGTTGATCCGCAGCTTCATCCGCCAGTGGAACAGTGCCGGGATGCTCTTCAGGCCCGGGATGAGGATGATGACCAGGGGGACGAAAACGACGAGAATCCGGTTGATGAGGCTGGCCAGCCAAAAGGGCAGGTAGCGGTACAAAAAGGTCTTGCCGGATTTGTAGTAGCGTTTGGCGTCGTCGCTGATCGGAAGCTCGTTTTCCAGGGCGGCAGGGAATTCCCCCCGGTTCTGGAAGAGCGCGGGGCGCCCGTGAATCTCCATGGCGGCGGCCAGGAGGAGGTCCGACAGGGCGGGGTGGAGGTTTTTACGCGCCACGAGTTCCACGGTGGGGCCGATCAGGGTTATATCCCGGGCGGGGATGTCTTTCCCGAAATTCATGGCCCCCCGGGGCATCGTGAGCTTGTGGAGATAGCCGATCCGGCGGATATAGCCGTCGGCCTGGGTGAAATCGGCCAGGCCTATCCCCGGCGCCTGGAGCAGGGAGCGCATCGTCCCGGAGGAGGCGGCGTCGGCCATGAAAAACACGGCGTCAAGCTCCCCCTTGAGGAGCACCGCCGCCGCCTCCTCCCCTTCCCAGGCCAGGAATTCAGTGCTTCCTCCCGGTTCGATGCCGTTCATGGCCAGGAGCTTCATGGCCAGAAGCCGGGTGCCGCTGCCCTCCCGGCCGACGGCGAGACGTTTGCCCGCAAGCTGGGAAAGCCGAGTGACCGCCCGGGGGAGGCGATGAAAGACGAGGAGTGGTTGGTAGGAGACGCTGCCCAGGGAGACCAGGTTATCGCTGTTGACACCCAAGTCCAGTCCGGCCTGGACGAAGCCGATATCCACCTGGAAGGAGGGATCGGCGAGACGCCGGAGATTTTCCACCGCACCGGCGGAGGGCAGGATGACCAGCTTCACCCCGTCCCGGGCCAGGATACGGGCGTATTTCTCGGCAACGGCGTGATACAGGCTTGCTTTGTCGCCGCTGGTGATAATGATGGTTTTCGGCGGCGCGGAGTGAAAGAACCACCAGCAGGCAAAAACGATCATGAGGCCGGCGACGATCGTGATCGCCAGGGCGGCCCGGCGCCCCAGACCGAAATTCTCACCTAACGCCGCGGTGGTCCTACTGAAAAAACCATCTTGTTTCACCATTTGCACATTATGCTTCGCTTTCATTCCGGGCGCTTTTTCCCCGGAGGGTCAGGTATGGGCGGTCCATGATGGCACCGGCCGGATATAAAGTCAAGTATGTTCCAGATTGCCGATCCCCATCCCTGCTGATCCGCTTCGTCTTTCCCGATAGTTGATGGACGGGAAATTGTCTTTGCGGAACGTAGGGTTTATTGTATAAAATCCCGCCTGTTAGGTTAACTATTAAATAAATTCAATGCTGGACAAGTCGAAAATGGCATCCGATCATGGCCATTCCTTCCTAACATGTCAGTAGGGCGCGGAATCTCATACCCGGGCCACGACTGCCTCCCGGGTTCCGACGGATTCAGTATCCTCCGGAGGTTATTCCACTACCTCTTTTCCGATGTGATTAAAATAAGCGTATATTTACGAATGTTTACACCGCCGGTGCACCGGCGGTGTTTTTTCAGGGCAAAAAATGGCAGTCTATAGCCATAATTATTATGATTCTGACGGGCCTCCATTTTGTTGCTGAATCAGAAAGGTCATGGGCCATTGACGCGGCTTCTCCATTTACTGACTCCGTCGCCCGGCCTGGCTTTCAAAGGAAGGTAGGAAAAAACATATAGAAAACACCTAGAAAAGGGTTGACAGGACGGACATTTTTTCTTACTTTCTTTACGCAAAACAACGGTGGGGATATAAAGAGCTCAGCGGCGATACGATGAAAAAAGATGATAAGAAACGAGGACGATATGACAGAGAAGAAGTTTGAAAAAGGCATATTATACCATCTTTCCATCATTGATTTTAAAAGCGATGCCCAACAGCCGCGAAAAACTCTGGATACCGCGGCCCTCGACGAACTGACGGCCTCGATCAAGGAACACGGCATCCTGGAGCCAGTCCTGTTCAAGGAGGGGGATCAGGGCTATGTGACCGTCGTGGCGGGGGAGCGGCGGATCGAGGCCGCCAAAAAGGCCGGTCTGCTGACCATCCCGGCCCTCTACGTCGATGGCAATGCGGCGGAGATCGCCCTGGTGGAAAACATGCTCCGCCAGGACCTGACGGCGGTAGAGGAAGCGGAGGCGATGAAGCGGCTTATGGACGAAGGGGGCTACAATCAGGAACAGTTGAGCAACATCATCGGCAAGTCCCGGAGCACGATCACGGACATCATCGCCCTGACGCGCCTGCCCCAGGAGATTCGGGAGGAATGCCGGGGCGATCACAAGGTTTCCCGGGCCGTCCTCCTGGAGATAACGAGGAAGAAGCAGGACCGGGCCATGCGGACGGAATGGAACAAATACAAGGAAAAGGTGAAAAAGGAGCAGTCCGGGCCCCAGCCCCGGGTGGTGCGGGCGGTGACCCCGGAGGATATGGTAAAGCTGGTGAAGAAAATGGAAGCAAAATTGACCGACCTCAGCGCCGATGAGTGGACTGGGGAACAGAAAGAAACTTTTAAGGAGTCCCTCGCGGGGCTGAAAGACCAGATCGAAAACCTCCTGGCAAACCTGGAAAGGAACGATGAAAACGCTCCGAGCAAGAGATTGGCGTGAGGCGATCATGGGGTCGTCAAAGTCCGCCTTAAATTGACCAGAAAAATAGTCTTATAATATCCAATATTTACACCGCCGGTGCACCGGCGGAGCTTTTTGTGGAGAAAAAACAGCCCTTGATGACCATAAATATTGTGCGTCCGGCGGGCATCCCTGCCCTGGCGAGGGAAATTCCAAGTGAAAGCGATAATACAGAAAGTCGATCTCGATACCTGCCTGACGGCCCTGATCCTCGGCGTCGATCTTTCGGTCGATGAGGTGATCGTGGTGAAGGGCGAGGCCGGGGAAGAGGAATTGAGCGACCCGGCGGTTGTCTGCATCGAGGCGGGCGGCAGCGGTCGGTCGGACCTCAACAACTTCGATCATCATGATCCGGACCGCTATTTCGAGCCAGCCTGCCGCCAGGCCTGGCGGAGACAGGGAAGGGCGGATTCCGAAAACCCTTATCCAGCGACTGGCAACTTCGCAGCGGGTCGCCAGGCCTGGGTGAGGCAGGGGGCAGAAGATGGACACCTGGCCAGACTGGTGGATTATGTTTGACATCGAAAAAGGTGTATAAATAAATTAGATGAATTCGTAAAAAGTCATGATGGAGACGACGAAGTAAAAAGCTCCAGAGGCAAGGCGCGCGAATCCTGAGGAATGAGGCGTACTTGTGCGTACGTCGCAGTGACGAAGGATGAAGCGCA
>Ga0116182_1003148_pt1 | contig 15570 bp, 20 predicted proteins | sample AD_UKC077_MetaG_FD_89805 | JGI IMG/M metagenome (GOLD analysis project Ga0116182, IMG submission 89805) | Active sludge microbial communities of municipal wastewater-treating anaerobic digesters from USA - AD_UKC077_MetaG | ecosystem: Engineered > Bioreactor > Anaerobic > Digestate | place: USA...
AGGATTAGTCGCGGGTCTTACACTGTCTCCTTGAGCGTCGATTCGGGTGCTTCCCACCCTATTAAGTATATTTACAGCAGCATTCTCATCCCTGTCCATCACCAATCCACAATGAGGACAGCAATGAATTCTGTCTGCTAACGTCTTTGATACTCTCTCGCCACAACCTGAACAATTCTGACTCGTATACTTGGCATCAACCTCGACAACCTGACCACCAGCACTTTCAGCCTTGTAAGTCGTAAGTTGAATTAGTTTGTTCCAAGACGCATCAGAAATATGTTTCGCCAGACAATGGTTCTTGAGCATCCCACGGATATTCAATTCTTCAAAAGCAATCGTGCCATAATTAGTAGCAAGATGCGTAGAAATCTTGTGTAAGAAGTCATCTCGTTGACGACGTATCTTACGATGTAATTTAGCAACTTTAATACGCTGCTTGATTCGGTTCTTTGAACCCTTTTTCTTACGAGACAACCAGCGTTGTTGTTGAGCAAGTTTTTCTTGAGTCTTAACCAGCACTCGTGGGTTCTCTATGATTGAACCATTTGAAAGCGTTGCCAGTTTTTCAATTCCAACGTCAATACCGATGGATGGTTTGTTAGAAATAATAGGTTCTTTTTCTGACTGTTCACAAGCAAGAACCACAAACCATTGGTCAACATCTCGAACAACGATGCAAGTCTTAACCTTGCCTTCGATGGGTCTGCTTAGTCTTAATTTGATATCGCCAATCTTCGACAACCTGATATGAGTTCCATCGTTGATTATTTTGAAACCTGATTGAGGATAGCAGAAAGAACGAAAACGGTTCTCTGCTTTGAAGCGAGGAAAACCGACTCGGACACCTTTCTTGAGTCCATCGAAGAATCGCTTGAATGATTTGTCCAATCGTCTCAGCGTATCTTGAAGAACCTGAGAATGGACGTTGACCTGATATTCGTTCTTATTCTTTGAAAGATGGTTCGCTTGGTCAACATAAGAAACAGAGGTCTTGTCATTCTTATACTTATCAATCCGTTCAGCAAGAGCATTATTGTAGGTGTAGCGACAAGTTGTAAGCGTTGCTAACAACTTCGCTTCCTGCCCTCCGTTCGGATAGATTCTGTATTTAAGACTAATCATTGAACTTCTGATTCTCTATGTATTTCTTAATTGTTATTCGACATCTTATCACGGGTTCCTTCACTTGTTCACGAAATTATTGAAAGATTTTCCCAAGGTCGCATTCATCCCCTCCCACGAGGGGAAGGGTTTTATGCTCCGTCCCTATAAAAATATATTTACAGCGGGATAGGCTTTGGGTTTACTACAAACTTTTGCTTGTGGCCGTGAAGTGGGCAAGTGTTGTCTATAAAAAACAGTATCTTGCCGTTTACTTCTATCCCTGCCCCACTGTGGTTGTCCATAACAGGGCATGTACACCCCTGGTCAATTGCTGCTTGGCTGCCCGGTGTTGGTAGTTTCTCGCTCATTATTTCCCTTTCAGTAGGTAGTTATTGTTGATACATTTGAAGTGGCTGCCGTCATCTCCCTTGAAAACGACCCCTTCCCGCTCATTGCCATTGTCTGTTTTACCCTCTGCAAACTCTAGCATTTTGGGCAAGGTGTCTAGGTCTTCAAATATCTTCCAACGCCCCAAAATAGGAACATGCTCAAGCCCAAGTATTGTGCACAGCATAAGCCTACGCTCTGGTGATAGAAACTCTTGCTCAGTAATATCCCATACCCGAAACACTAGGAAGCGGTATTTGCTATTTTGATCACGATTCCCATTAATACCTGGACCAACAAGTTCACCTTGTATTGCTAATGATACATTATAGGCTGCCATCTTCTGCTCAAGTCCAAGCTCTAGCAAAGGTGCCATCCACTTGCTGTCTGTATTCTTTTTCAATCTAAAGTTACGAGAACAGATTTGAAATGGGTCATCGGGGAAGTTCTGGCGATCAAAGATAACGGTCATGGAACTACCATCTGCCTTCTCGGTAACTTCATAGTAGACATCTTTCTTAGTCTCGAAATAATCTACTAGGTTCTGTATGCGTTCTTCGTCTGTCTTGGGTACAAACGAAGGGAAGCTGCCAGCACTATCAGCACCCCCGAGTAGTGGTGGGTTGTATCGCTCGTTTACTTCATCATAGTGTTCGACAAGTAAGCTAGTGGTAAAATCTTCCCCGTCGTCGTATATTTCAGCGCAAATGCCTAGTTTACCTGCGTGAATAACTAGCCCCTGCGAAATAACCCCACGCAGTTTGATGGTTTTCAGTCTATAGCATTCAAATACCACTTTATCGCCCGATTTGAATGCCTTATAGCAACGACTGCGGAGAAATTCAAATGGTGACAATATAGGCAGTGCAGAATCTATCTCAAAATAAATAACCCTATCTCCGACAGCATATTCACTCTTTGCCACCACCACTTCCCAGCCAAGGTTCTTCATTTTGGCAACAGCAAGATGGTCACTATTTTCGATAGGTGTGATGGATTCTATTGTGCGTAATGTAGCTAATTTTCTCATTGTTTCTCCCGTTAGTTGTTATAGGCCAATAAAGTGTTCTGGTCTGTATATAGCAAAAAAGTCCTTAAGTAGCATGGCGCAATAATGAACTGTATCTCCCTCTACGTGTACTTCCCCCCGAATATGCTTTCTATACTCTGGTGAAGTTCCCATTAAAGGATGCCCTGCTAACCACTTCGACATTATGACTATTGGTTGTCTGCGGTCTCGTTTGCAAATAAGTAGGAAGTAGTCTGTGTTCGCCAATTTACATGCAGCAAGTACCTGTTGTAAGAATTTATAGAACTGCGTTGTATGCGGGGTGGCTGAATCTAGCGTATCCATTACAGACCAATTTTTATAGCCCCGTTTCAGTTCTATTACGACTTTTGATACTAGTGGTTCGCCTATAGAATCAGTGGCAGTAATATCTCCGTATTGGTTTGCGGTTGCTTTCCCTTGCTTGCCTCTAACGGTTGCTCTACCCCCAGACATAGAAGACCGCCAGAAAACATCATCCCGTTCACCATCAGTCCACCAAAGCGAAAGTTGTTTACTAATATCCCGCTCAAATGATGCCCCTTTAGCAATACTTCACCTCTACTTTGCTAATGTTATCTTTCATAGCGACATGGAATACTCTATCGGCACTCTCTGTTAGCTCTGGAATGTGGGTTACTAGAATGATTTGGATGCCCGTTTTATCCGCTACATCTTTCAAGAAACTAATCGCCCTACCACGGAATTCTTCTGATATACGGGTAAAGGGTTCGTCTAGTAGTAGGATTTTATGAAGTTGTGGACGTAGGACTAGCACACTAACACGCAAGGCAAATGTAAGTAAATCTGCCATTCCGTGCCCCCTGCTTTCGAGAGGGTCATACAGTACACCATCTTCCTCAATGAACATATCTACAGAAACCCCTACTTTTTGCTTATTGAAAACTACACGAAAAGCAAGGTTCTTCTCTGGAAATACGTCGTTCAATGCGGAAGTACAAAGCGACTCTAGCGCATCTTTTAGCTGATTTTGGAGCGATTCGGCGGCAGTCTGTAGTATAAGTTTAGCTTTGTCGGCTATATCTGCTAACTGCGATGCTTCTTCTCTTTGGTCGATCAGTTGTGCCACCTCTGATGCTAACTTCTCTCGAAAGAACATCAGTTGGTTATATTCTGTTATGCTATTCATCTAGGATTGATTTCGCTTTGGTGATGGCGGTTGCAAGCTTCTCTAGTTCTACGTCCATCTCTGCTTCGAGCTTGGTGACTTCTTGTTGTAGGCGACTGATTTCTGCGTCTAGGTCTTTTTCGTCTACACCTAACTCTTGTAGTTGCCGTAGGACTTCCTTTCTTGCTCCCTGATGCCCTGCGATCTCTTTGTTGATTTCTTCTGCTTGTTGTTTTAGCTCGTTGTATTTATCTATTCTGCTCATGGATTACTTTGTTTGGCGGGCCTCATCTATGCACTGATAAACCATATCCCGTACAGGCTTATCAGCGTTGTTTGTATTAAGAACTGCTGCAATACTCTTATCAAAATCCAAGGTATCTGTTGTAGCGGTTAGAAGCTGATCGGCAAATGCAAATAGTTCTTTGTCTCGAAACTGTTGAATATACATTTCGGTTCTGTCTACTGCTTCCACGTCTACCGTAAGTTCGTGCCTTTGAACAGCGACATCATTTCCATCCACTTCGAAATACCAACAAGACGGTTTATATAGGCGTTCTTTGACTGACGTCCTAAACACTGGCCCAACGTTTAACCAAACCCTACCGTCATGGTGTTCATAAATAAATGATTTATGGAAGTCACCTGAAATAATTAGGGGGACGTTTTTGTATTGCTCTGACTCTATAAGCTGTTTGACATCAGTATTTGCTGCCCATGGAGAATCATCGTCGAGAGATACGGACTGATGAACAATAAGGGCTTTTGGTGGTGTCGGAAATACGTGTGATTCCCCAAAATGAAGCCCTGCGATTTCCCCGTCGAACCCTAATGGTTTAGCATCCAACATAGATAATGGGGAATCAAAAAAGTTCTTCAGGTTGTGATAAGGTAAATCATGGTTTCCTGCAACGTAGTAACTATCTACACCATGGAGGGCATTATTTACATCAATCACTAGCCGATAACCAGAGTTCCAGTTATCAAACATATCCCCCGCAATGTATAGGTTTGTCTTGTGTTGCTGGGTAATACGGACAATTTCTTCCAGTTTACCCAATTGAATATCATACCAGTCGTCATCTTTTCTGCATACTGGGCGCTTTCGGCACAAATGCACATCCCCAATAACCACACCATTTACCATGTTTCCTCCATTGGACTATTGCAAAGTGGGCACACCTTGAATTCTGCTAACCCATCTTTTATGAGATTTAGTCTAGTTTGTGCCACGACTATCTTTTCATCAACAACACGCAAAACATCGGCACGGCTGACTAGCACGCTTTTCCTGTCTGACAATAGCTTTAAATTTGATGTTGTATTGGGAACGGGGATAAGTGATGGAATTGTTTTTGCTAGCTGCTTCTGGATAGCTACTAACGCCCTGCTCTTCACCCGTAGTGGTATAGTATCAATATAGCTGGGAACCAAAATGCGGCTTGGTATCTGTGTTGAAAGTGTTGCCCTGATTTTGGATAGTACACGAATGCTAGCTTGTTCTTCGTCTGTGTTAATATATTTCGGAATAGCGATGGGAGCGGGGATAGCTTTGGATAGCTGTGTCTGTAAACTAACTAGCTGACGTTGTTTAGTGACTAGGTCATTTGCTTGTGCGATTATTTCCTGTAGCCGCGCAATAATATCTGCTAGGGCTTTTGTGTCTACAGTTAGTTTCTTGTCTATCGCTTGTAACTTAGGCTGTAGTCTGCTTAGTTTTTCCAGCCCATCGCGACAGGTACTTAGCTCTGTTTCTAGTTTATTTATATGCACTACTCGGGCTTGCTGCGCATACAGCGTATCCAATGCCCCTAGTTGCGATTCTTTGGGGGCTAGCTGCTCGGTTAGGCTGTTTACGCGCTTAGTGTACTGTAGCGCCCTGCGGCGGGCAATAGCGGCACTTTCTCCAACCACAGACATACCTGAGAACTCATCCAGTAGTTTGCCACGCTCTGACGGTGTAGAGTGAAGCAAAAAGTAGGGGCTACTTTGCCGTTGAAATGAAATGCCTGCGTCGATAGAAAGGGCAGTGGATATTTCCGTAGGTACCGACACACCAACAGCATTGAAGACATCCCTGTCCAGGAGATATTGATTTTTACTGCCCTTTACCCGCTGAATTTCGGTACCATCATCTAATGTTGCTGTAACAAAAACATCCGTGTTTCCGTTACGAATAAAGGCGTTTCCAGTCGGCTTGTTTTCTGCCAAAAGGTAGATCGCGCGTATAATTGCGGACTTGCCACTATCAGTACAGCCAACGACAGCATTCACACCTGCCCCAAACTCAAGCAGGGTGTCTTTGTGGGATTGGAAGTTTTTGAGGTGTAGGGTTGTTATCATTTGATTATCTGTGCTACTTGCTTCATTCTGCGTTCACGGTTGCCAGTAATATAAGTAATTGCGGGCAGACACCTAACGTTCACACCAAGGAAATTAGTAAAACGACGGTCTATCTCCCACCGATACTTTACATCATTTAGTCGCTGGTCTTTTTCTTCTAGCTTGATGTGTGTATTGCCGTGTAGAGGGAAAAACAAAATATGGTCGATGTTTGCGTTCATCGCCGAAATCACGTCTGTGCTTGCAAGAAAGAACTCTTCTTCAGAAAAGACGGAATAGCTATACATCAAAGCATCTAGCGGGCTTCGGTCATGTATAACGTCGAGATGGTCGGCATACCGTGCTACCTGCTGCATAAGACTATCTAATATCATGCGTTGTGAATAGTCTTTAGCATCAGTATTCAACGGCAAATCCATGCTTTTTGCCATCTGCCTATATGTTGTTGTGGGGGTCTTATATGTTTTATAGACTCTCCGAAAATCTTTGATAAATGTGGACTTCCCCAAACAGTGCGTGCCAACACAAGCAATTCTCATTTATCCTCTTCTCTTGGAAGATCATCTTTCTTCATAGCCCTATGAGTAACCAACACCCAAAATGAAAGAACACTACAAACTATTGTAGCTACCCAAAAAATCTGAATTAGAAGCAAAAAAAACTCCGATAACGTCATAATATATATGTAGCAAAAGTAAGGGATTTCACTTGTTCTCACGAAGGTGACAAGTTCCGTGCTGGAAAGGACGCGGGGGACACACCACTATAACCCCACAAACAACACGTCTATCCTAACCCAAGGACACACTAGAATAAGTCAGCTAGATCGTCTACGTCATTAACGGTGGGCTGTACGATAGGCTTATCTGCCGCCGGAGCCGCTGTTGACGGAGCATCACTATCGGTGTCTTCCGCAGGGGCTTTGACCGCAGCAGTAGCCGCCGCTGCACCCAACATCGCCTGAAGCTCCTCATAGGACGTTTCAATTAGACATGCGTCTAGGTCTGCGGCCTGTGCCAGCAGTTCATCTGCAAGAGCTTCCTTTGCATCGGGGAAACGAGCATTGCCCAACCCGATAATATCACGCCCACCCATCTGCCCAGTAACGTCGAAACGCAAAGACAGATTCTTGCCGTCTTTGTCGGGGGACACAAAATACTCTGCACCCTCGTTGTCAGGGTCGTTTATTTCTTTTTGGAGTGCCCGCCCAAATGTGTGTGTGGACTCATCCAGCAACTGAAGCTTTTTCTCAGCATAGTTGTAGACGTTCATCAGTTCGCGTTCACGAGCCAGCAAAGCTCGTGCAGCATCGTTTTCACCACTAGCGTACAACTTTTGACGCTGCTCACAAACAGGGCACGGCTTGCGGAATGTCTTGTTCGGGCAAATGACCGATGTCCCGTTGATGTAATGCGTGTAGTAACGACGCTTGTACCAAACGGCGCCCACAGTATCCTCATCGGGGTTCCCACGGGGGTCAGTAATGGTATACGGCACCACACGTAGTAGCGTTTTCTTGCCGTCTTCCGACAATTTCATTTGAAATGGGGGCAGTGTAGTTGAGTACTTACGATGATTTCCACTCGCCTCCGCGGCGGCCTGCTTTTTGGCAGCTAGGCGTGCTCTTTCGACAATAGACATGGGCTTGCTCATTTTTTAGTTTCCTTTTGGAATTGGTTATTTTTAGATTCAAGTAGACGGTTTAGCATATCGCGTTTCTGATCAATCGCATACATGATTTGTGATAGTCCACGACGGATGGCAGAAATAATTAGTAGCTGCTCTTCTGCCTGACGATAACGAGGGTGTGAACGGTACACAGCCTCTGTGATTTGCATATTACGATGGCGGGTGCCCCGCAAGAAGTGCTCTGGTGACTCGATAAACTCAAGCACCAAGGTTGATTTCTCAAAGCCCAACAGCGCGGCTGCACGCTGTTCTTCAAGCTCAATCTCCATCAGTAACCCAGCAAAGTAGGCAGCGGTGGAAGGTAGAGCGGCTGCGTCTGCAAACAGATCAGATGTATCTATCTTTAGGCGCTCGTTGAACTCTGCCATAAGCTTGTCTAGCGTTTCTTCCGTATAGACTTTCTTTGGCTTTTTTGGCTGTATAATTTCTTCCATAGTTTTTTCTCTGTGTGTTGTTCCTTACTTATATATACCAACTCGGATAGCTGAAATCACTATTATTTTCAAACTATTTTACTGTTTCTCTAGCCAAGCGGAATAACAGCTTAGAACTAGACCAACGTTCCCCGTGTTGTAATAGTTGTCTTTGAAATGCTGTGCTAGCAAAAAGGCTCGTGGACTGCTCTTGCGTAGTAGGATAGCACGTAGGTAGCCAAGCATAGCCCGTCTAACGCCCTCTGGTTCAACTGTTAGCCCCCCCAATACTGTTGCGATCTCTTCCCATGTGCCCCCTTTGACGATCAGCCTACACAAATCAATAGCGACACTCTCCGCTTCATCGTGATACCCTGCGACCTGTAGCTGCTCTTCATATGGTAGCCCGATGACCTTCTCAAGCAATGACAATGCTCTACGCGGACTGCCATACCCAGACTTAGCAACATGGGTAATGACATCTTCGGATAATTCCAGCCCCTCTTTCTCTGCTACATTGGACACTACTTTCTGCATCTCTGCATCGGTAAGCTGCTGCACTCCAATGATAACCATGCGTGTTTTGATGGCGGTACATAGTTTACTCGGGTCGGTAGTAGTAAAGAACAGGTATGTATGCGATGGGCAATTCTCAACAGGCTTTAGTAATGCTTCTTGCGCATCATTTGTAAGTTTGTGTGCCTCTTCAAAAATATACCCCTGTGAACCCCCCATAGGAATAAACTCCAGGGTCTTCGCAAACTCTCGGACACTATCTATGCCCCGATAATCTGCGCTATTCTGTTCTATGACGTTTTTTAGCCCCAACTCTTTTGCAAGAATGTGCGCCATAGTCGTTTTACCGCACCCAGCATGTCCAACAAATAGAAATGTATGTGGGCGTTGCTGCTTTTTTAGAATGCCAGTTAGTTCAAGCTTGGCTGCTGTATTACCGACAATCTCTTTTAGGCTTTGTGGCCTATGTTTTCTGTATAGTTCCATATTTTTCTCCCGTTGTTATAAATTATAGTTAATGAGCGGTGTTTGAATGCTGGCTAACTCATGCTGTTTCCCGTATGTTTCTAAAATTGTACACGGACTCCCAAGTAGTTGTTGTTTTCTAGTAATCAGTAGGTCTTCAGGATAGTTCCTTGTTACGACTACGGACAAATCTTCGTTATTCACCCCAACTATGAGCAACAACCGACCACGCACATTTATCATATCCCTTAGAATGCCCTGTTTGATATACTTCAAATCCCACTCAAACCAATTGCTGATTCCGCGTTGTTGTGCATACGGCATGATGTAGCCCGTATCTTCTACTCTTAAATAAAATGGTGGTTTATATTGTGATGCTTGCTGGCTGCTTTCTACCCATATTCCGACAGGGACATCAATGCGTTTTGCGTATAAGTGTACATTTTTATTCTCGTATAAGTCAATCAGTACTTGTTTGATACGTCGTGAGTACCACCTTGTTTGCACCCCTTTCCGAAAATAGTCGTAAACATAATATACTCCATCCTTGATAAACCCGTCTAACCCAGGTGGAAGTAGATGACGTATTTTCCCAACTGTACGGGGATACTGAAACCCAAGCTCTTGCAAAGATTCAGTCAGCCAAACGCTATTATCTGCACCCCCTGTGATTCTGCGCACACCCCCCGATTTGGGCACCACATAACACGGGTAAACCATTTCGGATAATGAGGGCAGACGTAAAATGGGAGTTGTGGCCCTATTCCTCATCCAACCGCAATGCTTTTATACGCAGTGTAACTTGGTCTAAAGCCGCCCGTACTCGTGGAGTAATTATCATTGGGTCTACTTCACCAACAAATTCTAACAGTGTACGAGTCACCCCACATTCAACAATTAGCTCTTGAAGTATACCCAGCTCCTCCCCCTCATACTCGGGCAACAACCCCATCAACTCCCCAGCTAGACCCTCAATGCGGTCGTAAAGTTTCCCCGACATCTCTATTAGTGCTTGAAAATGACTCATGGTATTTCCTGTAGTGCTACACCCAAGTCCAATGCCCGCTCAAAGGCAGCGTGTGCTAATGGTGATGCGAATGGTTGTGTTCGTCCATTTTCCCGCAACTGTTCCTTCCATACTTCTTGCAATTCCTCCATCATTGTCGCCACCAGTGAATTACGCAACTTAGCATGCTTCTTGGGAGCGTTGGATTCAAACAGAAACTGTGATTGCTGTGCTGTAATTTGTTCTACCATTACTGTATTCCTTTAGTTTGTGAGTGAAAATTCTTTTTTATCATACCAAGATTTGCCTGGTTCTGCCACCTCGAACTCCATCGAGAACGGACAAATCATCCATTTCCAACGTGTTTTTAGTAGTTCAATCCCTTCCTGAAATAGCGTACAATACTCAACTAGATGGTCTTTATGCACTGTTCCTACTACGGAGTCATGGATTTGTAGTGCTGGTTTTGCTAATAGTTTGCGTGAGTTTATCTGCGCAAGGACGTACAAGCATAGCCATAAGTTGATGTGGCTAGAATCACCTTGTATTGGAGTATTGATCACTTGGTTTCTACTCATCGGACCCCATCTACGAAACCCAGTGAACATATCTACGTACCCGTTTTTCTGATAAGCCGCATAAGTAGTGTCTTTCCAGTTGTTATACTCCGGGAACTGCACCTTCCAGAAATGATTATCTGCATCTTGGACTGACTCGGTAAATGCTGCTTCCGTTTTTAGCCCATGTGAAGCAAGATGTGCAAATACTGGTGTGCCATCTACTAGTGTTGGGTTCTGTGCTTTGATCTGCTTCCATAGATGAGGCCCCGTTAGTTTCCAAAAGCTACCGTAGAAACTCCCAAATGTGTATGACTTAGTAATTGTTCTGATGGATTTACTAACTTGCTCAACTGGAATACGGAATATCTTGGTTGCAATATCTCTGTGCATATCTAGACTGCTATCAGAAACGTATGCAATTAGGTTCTTATCTAACGTATGACAAGCCGCACCCGATACTTCACACCCCTTCAAGTCTGCTTCTACTAGGCACCAATCTTTATCATGCGGAATAAATAGTTCCCGTATTAGTTTGCTCTGATCTTTGTCTCTGTTCGTTATGTTCTGGAGATTCGGATTAGAGCATGAAGTACGGAAGGTTCTAACACGATTTAGCAACATCTCGCAATGCATGGTGTTCTTATCGCTGACTTCCCGATCAAACTGTGTGTAGTAGGTTCCAGATGTTTTGTCGTATTTCTTTGCCCGAATAAATGGTTCAAGATCAGGAATGCCCAATTCAAGCAAGGTATCTGCATCTGTGGCTTTCGCTCCCTTGTCTGTTAGCTTCGGTGGTGTATGCTGTAGGACGTTAAACAGAATATTAGAAAGCTGGGAAGGGCTATTGAAATCAGTTTTAGCCCTATATGTTTTTTCCCACGTTTTGCATAAGTCTGTCTTACTAAACTCCATTTCTGCGTCTTGTCGTTCACGGGCAATATGAAGGCTATTTTTATGCATCTTAGCCAAATCAAACCCAAGCCCATTACTTTCCATAACGGAGAAAGCCTGTTGGACACGAGAAAAGAACTCTACCCCATATGTGTAAGATTCGCTGTGGGGTAAAACATTCTCCCAAGACTCCAAAATACGCTTCTGCCTGATATATAAACAGGCGGTATAATAAGCGTCTAATGCACCATATGTTAGCAATGGTTTTAGGGGGGCATTGCGTATATCGTTCTTTGTATTTGAAGTGGGGGACGTAATATAGGAATCAACCGTTGTAGAATAATTGACTACCCCAAAATGTAAAAATGCCTGAAACTTTAGCCCTGATGGTTGTGCCGAGTTTATACAGTGCGCCCCAAGGCATGTATCCCACACCCACCCACGAACTGGTGTATCAAGAATTACCCTACTCCACTTGTCTTCCATCTTGAGGTTGTGCGCTATTTTTTTGTACGCACGGTTAGATAGAAACTGTTTTATCTTTGGAGTATTCTGCTCTGTGACAAGGAATGAATATGCTTCTTTGCTGTCTACTTCTGCTATGGACATCGAATAAATAAAGTGCCCATCATCATAAGGTTTTAGCCCAGACGTTTCATAGTCGAAAGCGTAGTATTTATCAGTCTCCAGCTTATCCAAAATAGTATCATTTAGTACTATAACGGGCCCTGGAGTACGCTTATGCGGTTTAGTGGCAAGCTGTAGATGTGATTTTATGAGTGTATTTACTGCTACGTCTACAGTTTCTTCCACCCCATAAGTAGAGATGACGAAAGTATCCTCAAATGGAATACATGCCCCAGCACACTTACTTGCGGATAGCCCCTGAAAACCTGCCTCGGGAAAGATAGAAACAAGTGCATCTGTCCCTAGGCAAATCACAAATGATGGGTTCTGCTCCAGTACGGCTGCTTGTATGTTGCTTGCAAAAGACCTATCCCACTTCCCCCCACAAAACAATGGTAGCGAAAGATGCACTAGTCCATGGTGGGGAAAAGAGGAAAAGAGGGGATGTAGCAGACTATATACTTCCTGTTGGTTGCTATTATTGATGTCTGTAATAAACAATAGCGGATTATCTCCTTCCCGCACCGTTACTACAGCATCTTTTTCAACCAACACGGGATTTGCGTCTGCTACTCCCCGATATTTGTCTATATCGAATAGGAACATTTTATGCTCGCAGGGGCATCAGCAATACTGTGTTTCGCCCATCGAATGAAAACACTGGGTTTAGCCCTGACGGGTGAATCCACAATGTGCTACTAAATGTCAACACCTGCCGCAGATATGTAGGATTGAGAATAATAGTAGTCTCCTCTCCATCGCCACGCACTTTCACCCCGACTTCCCCTGCATATACCCCCAATGAACTATCCGCAGTAAAGGTGCATGTCTCCCCCTGTATTTTTAGGGTAACAGAGTCCCCGATGTTTGCCGCGTTTGCTAGCTCATCATCTATATTAGGGAATGTAATCTCATTGTGCCCTTCTTTTGAGGATTCAGTAGGGGCGATCATCTCGAAATTTGGATATACATCAGAACGCTTACGGATGGTGTACCGTGCATCTTCATCGGTCACAAATGTGATTGTAGTATCATCCTGATACCATCGGCGAACAGACAACGACAGCAACGCAGGTAACTGGGCAGAGTGGATGTCCATGTCGGGCAACGTCGTTTGTGTATTCCACCGAACAGCCCTGCGCCCATCTGTTGCAATCGCATAGAGCGTTCCATCTAGTGTCTCAAAGTGGATGTTAGCTAATGCCGCTCGACCTGCGTCGGGAGAAATAAAGGGCAGTGCCCGCTTTACTACTCCAACAAAGCTAGCCCATTCTTCGTCCGTGACGGAGCCTTCTGGAGTGTAAGCATTATCAGATGGAGTCCCTGCACTCTCTGGCCAGAATCCACTAGGAGCATCTTCTAGCGACCATGTAGGAAGGGTTACACGTTGCCGCCCACTTTTGAACAACAATGCGCCACTACCATGCTCTGCGATGGTCGTGTTCTCCCCATCTACACGTGCAAGGAATTTAGCTAATACCGTTGGAGATACGGCTGCATTTAGGTCATGGTCAAGTTTTAGACTAATGCTAAGTTCCGCATTTGACGCTTCCACCCGCCCATTGCGGAAGTAGACATTTGTTAACGCAGGCCGCACACTTTTAGCTACTGGCAGTAATGTGGCGATGGCTTGCTGTAATTCTTTTGTTTTAATGGTCATGTTTTTTCTTCACTCGAATTGATACTGTAGGCTTTCCAACCTTTTTGAACTGGTTGATTTCGGGATGTGCGACGGCGTATCCAACCAGTCCCTTTCCATCCCATGTCACTCTACCCTTATTATATACGACAAGCGCGGCAGATGTGGCGACAGATTCACCAATTTCTAGCACTTCTGATGTAATATCTGCCCTTATGATATCGAGATTTGTTTGCAACCGCTCTCTAGTCTGGAAATACTCATCAATGCCTGCTGAAAGAGCTTCGTCCACCTCTGGCGGCAGATGTTCCCGTAGTGTTGCGAGAATGGCTTGTGCCTGATCACCCTCCAATGCCGCTTGCGTTGTTACGTATTCTGCTACTTTCTTTTCTAGACTCATAATTACCTCCCTGTGTGTTGTTCCTTACCTGTATATACCAACTCGACCGCCTGAAACCACTATTATTTTCAAACTATTTTTAGCCCCCCGTCAAAGCCGCCCAGGAAATAGGAAATAACGGCTCAATCGCCGCCCCTAGAGCCCTAGCGAACTCCCGAGCCTCTTTTTGCGCTCCGGCCCCTATACGATTATTATACACGCGGGAAAAGAAATATAGGCTCCCGGTCCAGTAAACATTCGACATCGTATTCAGCGGCAGCACAATTCTCGCCTGCTCCGGACAAACGCCCTCCCTGCGTAGGGCCCGATATATCTCCAACGAGCTTTTAGTAGCGATCTCGAGTTGTGTTGCAGGCCAAGACTGATACAGCATATCGCGCCCGCTACCCTGCTTATTAGATGCTGCGCGCCTACGCCAGGACCTAGGCTTCCAGAACTCCGGATCGCTGTCTATATACCGGCGCGACTCCTCGGACCACACCCCGCCAACCTGATGCTTAACCAGTTGCCTCGCCAGAAATATAGGAATCGTCATACGGATCGATATATGAGGGTGCGCGAAGGGAGTAAAATGCTGCGGCTCTCTCTTGAACTCCCGCATACAGTCCTCGTTGTCGCAGTGTTTCAGATTGTTGCTATACACCCCCATCTCATGCGAAGTCAGCCCATCCGCAAGCATCCGTATCAAGTCCCTATCCCGCTCCGTAATCTCGGTGGATTCCTTAGCGAATGACACCCGCGCGGCATTTACGACAGTTAGATCGCTGCCCATCGACTCCACAATCTCTACTCGTATTGAACTATACTTTACCATCCCCGCCCCACTTTACTCACCCGTAGCATATCGTCCGGCCATATAGCGAGGGAGGCATTACCCACACGCACGTCTCCAAAGTCAGTAACCGCTCTGATTCTGTGAAGCGTCACACCGTCCACGACCTTCGTCTCTTCTGTTAGTTCGTATTTCATACTGTTTTCTCCTTGTTGTCTTCGTCTATGCGCTAAACTTCAGCGCGTCTTCCAACAACCGTTTGCCGTCATTATCTTTCGGGAGTAGAACCAAACTTGCGACCACGGCTGCTTTTAATTCTTCCAACTCGCGAACGACGTCTTTAACATCGTCCCAAAAACAAAGTTTCCCATCTTCATCAAAGATGGTTCTCCCTGCGGCATACGGTGGCGTCTCGATCGTGTATCGCGGGATTTTTGGATACAGCACCCAACTCCCTTTCTGTGCCGCTGCATAGCTGTACTCGTCCTCGCTGACGACTTCACCGGTCAACGTGTTTTGATAATGTCTCATGGTGTTTCCTTTTTTGTTGTTGCCCGTCAATCCGCCCCCCTTGTGGG
>Ga0116182_1003181_pt1 | contig 15449 bp, 11 predicted proteins | sample AD_UKC077_MetaG_FD_89805 | JGI IMG/M metagenome (GOLD analysis project Ga0116182, IMG submission 89805) | Active sludge microbial communities of municipal wastewater-treating anaerobic digesters from USA - AD_UKC077_MetaG | ecosystem: Engineered > Bioreactor > Anaerobic > Digestate | place: USA...
AAACTGCATATTACCAATGATTTAATGAATGTTATTTTAGCCATATCTTTATTTTTTTATTCTGCCTACTATATTAGCGGTGCACTGTCTGCAAACTTGCATACAACGGTTGAGGCTAAAAGCTGGCGGGCATTTCGAAGCACTTCGCTGTCAACCTGCGTTGAAGTTTATTAGATGCAATACTGTTCAAATTGGCACTATCCGCCCGCTTGATTTTAGCCTTTGTTACCGCCTGGTGTTCTGTCTTCCAGTCTCGTAAACCATTATCATTATTCAGTTTTCGTGTCATTGTCATTTTACTTTCTTGTCTGTCTGAGGCTGCTCGTGTGTCAGCGTTTTTATTTTTTAAAGTGTCGGCAAATTTTTTAAAACAATTTCTCTCGGTGCGTTGGCTTTGCAAGCTCTTTGACAAAGCTTTGGTTGGAGCGTTGCTCGTGGGGCTTTGGCAATGTGCTTGCAAATGCGTAGGCATAATTATTTTTTAACTTTACTTTTTAATTCATCTAATGGATTTTTAAATGTTTTTTTTGCTTTCGCCCAAAGGTCAGTATTACCCCAATCTCCTTTAAAAGTTCCTTTTGAATTATATATTATTTTGTTTTCATCTTTAAATAATCTTGAGTATTCTATTTCTCCGCAAATAATTATCTTCTCTCCTTCACCCCATAAATCATTATAGTTTATTAATATTGAATAATAAATAAGTTTAATTCTCAATGGAAAAACTGTATTAAGTGCAATATTTGAATTTTCAATTTCTGCTGTATTTGACTTCAAAAATGCTGTTTGCAATTCTTCAAGAAGCTGCTCAGGTGTTTTGCCGTTTAAGGAATTTATGAATAATTTAAATTCAGGTTTTCTAATATTACGTTTCCAATCTGAAAAATCATATCGTTTGTGATAGTATGAAGTGTCTTTCCAAAAATCTCCGTAATGTAATAATATAGTTTTCAGAATTGAAGAGCCATTTTTTGTTTTATTTGGGAATAATTGTTCGAAAGTGTCTTTAACATACTGGAGATTTACCAATGAAGTAGAGGCATTTAAATTAATTAGATGCGTAATGTTAATATTGCCAACATCACTGCCATCAATATTTAATGGATGATCTTCAATTTGCCATATCAATTCTTCAATTTTCAATAATTCATCAACCTTTGTATTTTGAAGTAAAGAAATTTTTGCTATTTCTTCTGTTGTACGAAAATTTGAATCTGTTTCTTCTTCAGGAAACAGCTCTCCTCTTTCAATAAAATGATTAGTAGAATTCCAAATACCATTTGTGATAAATTCTTCAATTGTATATTTTAATGTTGAAACGGATCTATTATTATTAAAATATCGAATATAAAAGAATCTTAAAAGTCTATAAAGTTTTTTAATTTCAATTTTGGTATTATTATTTTCGTTGGCTTTCTTTATATAATATAACCACGACCATAAAAACACCATCTTTTTGCGTTCTGTTGATTTGTTTTTATCTTTATAATCTGAAAACCAATCCGTTTTGTTCTCATTAAATATGAACCAAATTTCCTTTAAGCATTTGTCAATCCATTCTGAATATGTATAATCTTTGGAAAATTCATTTTTGCTTTCAATAAGAAACTTAAATGCACTATAATATTCTTCAACCTTATTTAAAGTTAAAAGTTTTTGTATATCCCTTTCTGCCTTTTCACCTTCTTTGTCTTTAAGATAAAATTCTAAACCTGCAATACAAGATAGAAAGCCATTAAATCCTTTATCTGCACTTTGGTTTGCATCAGTTTTATTTCTGTTTTTCCAAAAAAACTGTTGCCATTCTTCCCATTTTTTACCCCATTCATAGAGTTCAGAGCCACTAACCATCAATGCAGCTTTAGTTACTTCATTATCTGCCAACTCTTCACCTCTTGCGTTCATTGTAATATAAAGTTCTTCGCCTTGTGAAGTAGCTTCCGTTTTAAAATGCCAAAATACAATGTAATTAATCAGATGATTATAATATCGAGTATTGTCCGAATAAATTGTTTGAATATAACCCAATGCCTTTTGCATTGATTTAATACTCACATCATTTTTATAGTCTTTAAGGAACCAAGTTTGCTTATTAATTTCTTTTAACTGCTCTTTATTTTCAACTTTCTCAATCAATTCTAATAAGAATCTTTTTGTCAAATCTCTTACTCTGAAATCTAAACACATTTTAAGTTTCTCTTCAAAACGTATTAGTGTCAGAAATTCGTCCTTGCGATTTTTCCCATCTTTTTTTACTTCATTTAGGGAACAATAGAACAATAAAAGGAAAAGTGTTGTAAATCGTTGCTGTCCATCAATAAGATTCTCATCTAAAAACCTTTCGTGTTCAATTTTCACATAATCAGGCTTATAAGAATAGAGAAAACCAATGTTTATTTTGTTTTCCGTTACAGGCAAATTGCAAGCAGTACAGCATATTCCGATTTTACTTTTTATATCTTTTAAAAAGTCTGTAATTACTTTTTCATTTTCGCCCCAAACATATTCTCTTTGAATCTCAGGCACAATAAAATTATTCTGAGAAAATAATGTAAGCAGATTTTCTTCTTTTAAGAATGCAGCTTTCTTTTTATTCATTAGACTCCAGATTACATTTATGGTTAAAAAATAACTTTATTTTATTGTGAATCATATCTGCATTATTGGTAATGTCAACCATTGTCCAATTGTTTAAATCATTACTTTCAGTTTGCTTTACAAAAACTTTTAATGTGTGCGACCTTACATATTCTCCATTTTCAGTGTTATTGATTACAATCATTCTTTTATCTTGATAATAATCATTTCCAAATCCACGATTGATACTTAAGTGTAATAATACCAAATTTCCGATTGAATTGATTGGTCGTTTATGATGAATTTCTTGCTTTAAGGAAAGTAATTTATTACTCTTTTCTTCATCAGAATATGATTCCCAATCATTAGTTGAAAATTTCCAGTAGATTAATTTATCATCCGCATATCCATTGTTCAATCTAGCGACATAATTCGAAAAACTTAGTTCTGGGTTAGTCAGGATGGAAATAGCTTTTATATCTTTAGGAGTGCCTGGATAAATGTGTTCTTTATCTTCTTTGTGGTTTTTAAAATAGCGAGGTTTTAAGAATGGCATAGGAATCCCTTTTTCTTTTTCTTGTGAATGTTCAATAATATCAAGAGTTAGAAGAATTTTTTCTAATTGTGGTGTTTCATACCAGTTGGTTGGGTTTTCAGAATTATAGTCCTTTATTTTATCCAACCAAAATTAAATACCTGTATCCTCTAGTTCTCCATTAGGTTCTTTACCAAAAACACATTTCTGCAATTCATTTTTCAAAAAGCATATAAATTGACTTCTATTATTTTTTTCATTATTCCATTCTTTCCAAATAGTATTAAATGATATGTGCTTTTGTGAAAACAAAAAACCTAAATAATGATAAATTGTTCTATCTTCAAACCAATCTTTTAAAGTGCGATGAAGTAATATAATAGATGTATATAAATCTAACGCATTAGTGTTTTTAGTTTCAAAATAACTTAATCTTAAATCTGTGTATAGCTGCTTACCTTCTTTGTCCGTAAATGACTCAGCCCAAATTTTATAAAGCAAATTGATTGGGTGCTTCTTTTCGTCAAATTTGATAGTTTCCTTTTCTCCTGTATTAAGATTTGTGAAAACAGAATAATAGTTTAATACATTTTCTTTGCTCCACCAAGCATTTAGCTCATCTAATTCCCACCCAATTCTTATTCTTCTTTCATTAAGACGAACCACATCTTTAACTTCAGAAGAATCAAACTCCTCCATTTCTTGTTTTGCTACCCGTGTAATCATAATTGCCCTGACTAAATCAGAGCCATCTAATTGCACTTTCCCAGCATTGAGGTTCATAAATAATTCTTGTTCTGCGACACCCTCTATTCTATTGATAATCACCTTAACATTTTTTAAAATTTTATGTTTAAATAAATCTCGACTTAAAGGGTTTGATTCTTTCTCTTTTATTTTAAACCATTCATCAATTGTTTTGATTGCACAATACATAAAATAAACATCCTGATAGTCGTAATCTTTATTGGATTTTGAAACAAAACTATCAAAATCATCACTTTCCATAATGTTATTAATGATTCCAGATTCATTAGCGATAACACATTGTAAAAAATCGTTGGAAGGTTTTCTTACTGCGTAGTGCAGTTTGCATTTTATTCTTTCTGTTTCTTTTAAATAAGCCAAAATCAAAGAAATTGTTGTTAGTCGTTGCTGACCGTCTACTACATTCAATTTATTTTCAGTTTCAAAAGGAACAAGTGTAATATTTTGAAGACAATAAAAGAGTTCGTCATCACCTCCAGTATCAAATTCATTTATATCATCAAGCAACTGATTTATTTGTTGATTACTCCACTTATAGCCACGCTGATATTCTGGGATATTGTATAACTGCTCATTTGTTAGATAATTTCCAAAAACTCTTTCAATACTATATATCAAATCTGCCATTATATTAGGGGATTAAGCGATTTCTTTGTGAATTCAATATGAATTGCATTACAAACATTCAATATTCTCAATAACGCCATATTTTTCTGCTTTTTCTAGTTTATCAAATTTTGCTTTTAGTTTTGAAAGCTCCGAATTTGGATTCTCAATTTGGTCTCTCGAAACAGTATAATGCTTTAAAACTTCATAAATGTTTTTTTGTGATTTGTAATCTTCAATGACTTTAAAATCATTTTGTTCAACAATTTGTTTCACTTTAATAAGTTCTAAAGAAGAAAGATTTTGAAATGAATGCCACCATGACTCTGTTATACCCTCTTTTTCAAAGAAGAATCTATAAAGCAAGTATGTTTCAGGCATATAAAGTAACTTAAAGTATTCGTCTTCGTTTGCACCAAATGCTTTATAAAAGAAACTTTTACCTTTACCTATTTTACCTTTTGTTGCATTTAAAATCACCTGAACGGCTCTAATGAATTTTCTGTTCCAGTGTGGACCTAAAAAATCTCTATTTAAACTATAGTCTCCGAAAATCGGGTGAAATTTCATAGGAAAAGAATATATATCAATTTTATATTTCTCACATAATTCAACATTTATTTTCAGTCTTTGATATAATTCAACAGGTTTATCATTAAAATTGTAAAGTAAATAGTTTGAAAAATGCTTAATACCATATTTTTTCGCTCTTAGAATTGCATTTATGTAATATTCTTCGTATTCCATACTATCAAATGCAATACGTAAAGGTCTAACTGGGATCTTGCTTAAAAGTTTTGCTTTGTCATCAGTCAATAAACGAGCATCTATGCCTTGATTGAAATCAACGAATCTTTGTTTGGAAGTTTTATTTTTATATTTTTCATATATTGGAAGTAAATCAGGAACAATTTTTAATATTGTGCTTTTAGTTGCTATTTCTGGCTTATTTAAATTATTATCCATTACTAAATTGTAAATCTCTTGTTTTTGATCTCCTTTCAATTTGTCTATTAATTCATTAAGTAAAAAAACAGTTTTTCTGATGTAACCATTGTCGTTAATACCAGCTTTTAAATTATTGAGTGAAATTTCAAGTTGATTAGGTTCGGTAAACTTAGTTTTTTTATCGAAACCACATGCTTGAATTTCAGCAATTATTTGAGAAAATTTTGAAGAAGCGAGTACGTTATTGTCTAAAAGTAATAGATTGCGTTTTTCACCATAAATTTTATTTACACTTTTAATCTTAGATGATAATTCAACATGTTTTATAAATTTTGGTTCGATGATAGGGACTGCACAAAACTCACATTTCCTTACACAACCTCGAGTAGTATATCCATAGTAAGCATTATTTTCAGGGTATTTGTAATCAATTTCTTCTAAAATAGAATAATCCAAAGGTAATTCATCAATAATAATATCATTATCATCCAATACACCTTTTTTGTTAAGTAATCCTGAAAAAACATTTTTTACTCCTGTAACTTTTTTTATTTCATCAGGAATTACCGAAGCCATAACGCCACCAACCCATATTTCATTTTCATTTTTAACAAGATTCTTATAAAATTGAATTGTTTCAATTGTAATATCCCAATAAAAAGTGAATAAAGTTGTAATACAGATTCTATCCCAGTATTTTTCTTTTAAATATAATTTTTTCCAATAAAAATCTTTGTAATAACTGAGGGCATTTAGTAGCAATAATTCATATTTTGATTCTGAAAATTTTAAATCTTCAATTAATGATTTATTACGTTTTCTAATATATTCCTGTATTAATAAAAATTTAGATTTCCAATTAATAGATTTATCTATTTTTTCAAGTTTATTGACACATTGTTCGGTTATGTGTTTAATTAAAAAATCTTTTGGCATTCCCTTATAAAAAACAACATTATCACCTAACATTTTATGATAAGTTGCGAGTTTCATTAATCCAATTGGAGGATATTTATTTTTGTAGTTTGGTTCTATTAATAAAATATTTCTCATTTTAACTCGTCTTCAATTTTGTTAATTAAATTTTCTGCCATATCTGGCTCTAAAGAATCTCTAATTATAGAAAAGATTTTTGCCACTAATTTTCTTTGTTCCCTATTTAAAGAACTCAGTTTATCAGTTCTAAATATTGGTTTACAATCGTCTTCATTTTCTGTAGAAATGTCATTTAAATTATTTTTGTTATCTGTTTGTTCAACTTTATCAAGAATTTTCTTCACAGGAGAAATTTCATCATTATTAATATCTTGTTTTATTTTTTCAATTTTCTTTTGTGCCTTCTTCGCCTCTTCTTTTTTTTGTTCAAGTTTTTCTTTATACTCTTGAAGTTCTTTTTTATCAGTAAAACCTATTAATTTCTTTTTCTTATACTCTTCTTTAAATATTTCTAATTCTTCGATTTTCTTAATTGAACTATTTATTTCTGAAGCGGTGTAACAAAGTTTATAAATATTTGAATGGAAGAAATTCCTTAACTTTTCTTCAAATTCAAAATAAATTTTGTTTTCTGTAAAATAGTCACGTCTTGAATTTGGAATTAAATCAGGATGCGAAGCATGTATTTCTCCAAAAAAGTAAAAATGAAATCTTTTATCACGTTGAAGTTTTAATAACGTATATTCATTTCCAATTTGTATATTTGATTTTCTCAAACGAAATCCTCTGGTATAATTTATTTGGCTTAAAGATTGATTTTTTTTAGATACACTATGCCAGCCCCAGTATAAAAGTTTACCATCAGAAGCATATTCTTTAAAAAAAACTACATCTATTATTTCATCTTCTTTCTTTTTGTCTTTTTCTTCTCCTTTGTAAATATAAGTCGAGTATCCTTTGAACAATTGTTCTGAATTAAGGTAAATCTTGTATTCGTCCAAAGTTATGTTATCTTTTCTTAGTTCTTCTAATATTTTAGATTTAAAAATAAATCTTGTTGGAAATGGTAATGGAGCAACCATTGAAAGATACTTTTCAATTTCTCTTTTGTCAAGCAAATCATCATTAGTTACATTTTCTAGTATAACTTTAAAATAATGTGCTTCAGGATTCTCATTTTGAGTTGAAAACTCTGTAACTTGCTTGATTACTGAAATTGCATCTTCTTTCTCTTTCCTATTATTTATAATATCTTTTAATTTAGAAGCGTCCCATTTTAAAATTGATTTTTTGGGTTCATTCAAAAATGATGTTTCAAAAATTAAACTTTCACAATAAGCCAAACCACCAAGGCGCCCAATTCCGCGAAAACCTTTATCTATACCTCTTTGTTTTGTGGATTGAGCTATATTTTGGAGAATTGGTTGAACTTGTTCTGATGCTATACCTGTTGCATTATCTTCAATTATTATTTTTCTTTTTTCTGGTTCAATTGTGATATGAATCTCTCCTTGATTTTTTTCTAATAAACCCTCCCTAACAGCTTTGTCGATTTGATCTGCTGAATTTTGAATGTACTCTCTAAAAATAAATCGTGAATCCTCGTACATCCCAATTGTAAGAGATTCTATAACATCCTTCCCGATAACTGGTAAAAACTTATTATCCATTCTTGAACTGTTTATAAATTGGTCTTGGAAATTTAATATTTAATAAAGAACGAAACACGGGGTTTTGAATAACATATTCACCCTGTTTCAATCTTGTAAGCATAGACTTGTAAACTGTTGGTACATATTGGTAATCTGGTTTTGAAATTTCAATTGCATTTGTTCTGCCGTAAGCATGTGTTGCGCAATTTCCTTTTACTCTGTCATGAATATCACTTTTGAATTGTTCTGCTGAAAATAATATTATCCCCAACGAACGTCCTCTTTCTGTTATATCTAATAATTGTCTTAAAATTGGCGAACTCTTTGGCACTTCTTTAGAAGCGTATTTATTTAATTCATCTATAAATATTACAATCTTTGAAGGAATATCTGCTTCGTTTCTATCATATGCTTGTCCTAGCTTTAATTCATAGATTGAACGCATAACATCACCAAAAACAAACCCTTGTGTCCCCTCATCTAATTTTGCTACATCAATTACAAAAACATCATTTTTCTTAATGTTTAAGATAGCCTCCTTTAGTCTTTTTTCTTTATTTTTTGGCTCGTTACTTATTGAATTTGAAAATATTGTAGTTTTTTCAATTGTCTTTCGGAATAGTCGGTAAAATTTACGCCAACTTAAAACAGTAATTTCCTTGTCTTTAGCTGAAACTCCTGCTTTTGTATGCTCATAGACTTCTTTAAGTAAGTCATCCCAATTTGTAATGCCGTTAAAACCACCTTGACCTGTAACAATATAATTTACGATGGATTCCATTGTTTGGTTTGGATCATCAACATTTGAAAATAACAAATCAATACTTTCTTTATCATCTTCAAAAATGTATTTATATAAAAATGCTTTGTTTAGTTCCATTTGACTTTTAACATCTCTACCGTATGTTGATGAAACAATATCTTTTGAAAAGGGATAAAAATATTTTACATTCTGAAATGGAACAGTACTCAAATCCAGCATTTTATAGATACTCATATCATCAGAAGTTAATTCGTCATTTATTTCATCAATAGCAAGTAAATCCCTTCCTTTTACATTTAACAGTACAAAAGCCACAGATTCCCCATTTGATTTTTCTATATATTGGTCTTGAATTGCTTTTAACAAAAACATTGCATATGATGTTTTTGAAGCCAAACCTGAAATACCAGAAATATTTAAATGAGCCCCTTCGGGTCCAATTAAAAAATGAGAATTAAAATGCACTGGTATTGTAACACTATCAGGTTGTTCATACATTTCAATATATCCACAAGGTAAAGGATTTTTTATGTCTTTTAATCCTAACGCCTCTTTTATGTCATCTTCACTGGCAAGACTAACAAATGAACCATCTAAAACGGGCGTATAGATACCTTGCGAATTGCCAACTACTTTTGCTCTAACGTAATTCATTCCAATTCGCTGAGTGTATTGCTGATAATTAACATCTCCAAAATCGCTTGAAATATAGCCAGCTAGAAAACTTGAATTATCCGTTAAATGAGATATTTCTTCAACAACGCCAAAGGTAGTTGAGTTTTTAATATGGTTAACCTTAACGACGTCAAAAGGCTTTATTATTAATTCTTTGTCTGTCCAAAAAAAGAACTCATCAACCGTAGTTGGAACTTTTTCTGTTGCGATAATTTTTCCTATTTGCTTCATGTTAAAATAAGTTTAGAAAGTGAATATCACTTAAATACTTGCTTTTTAAAAATAATTCTGTTAAATAAATTGGATATAAGTGATTTGCCCATCTGCTATCTTTACCGTAACAAACAGGATTTCTTTCATTTATAATATTTGCTGTAATTATATCGATTAAATCACTATCTATTCCTTTTTCATTTTCATCCTCAGTAATTAATATTTTTTCAATTTTTAATATACCTGCAAATGGACTTTCAGTATGTTTTGCATCCCTAATTCTAACATACCAAACACTATATTTAAAATCCCCGAGATAAGACCACTTTTCTCTATCATGTTGAAACATGTAGGCAGGAGTCCTATGATATAAAGGTAATTTTGCAATTAAAGCAGCATTACTTTTACCACTTCTATCTTTACAAAACTCAGGATTAAAAAGTTTTGAAACGCCTATTACACAACGATAGTTGTTTTTAATTTTTGCTAATTCCTTGTATTCTCCTGTTTTCATTGGTTTGTATTGCAATGAACCGTCTTTAAGTAAATAATTATCTTCGTTTAAAAGATTTTTTGCAGTAAGATTTGCTACAATCTTTTTTTCACAGTCAACCATTTCATCTTGTATTGCAGCAATACCTAAATGTTCATATTTTAATTCTTCAGAATCAACATTTGCTTTTGATGAATAGCTTAATATATTTGAGAATTTTAGTCCAGTCTTTTGTACCCTTGGTGTATTATTAATTTTTTCTTTCAGATTATTAAAAAACAATTCTGTATTTCTGGTTTCTGAATTCGCTTCTGATGGTAAAGAAAGTACCAAATTACTTTCCAACTCTTTACATTTAAAACAATTTGGATTCTTTCTCTCACAACAAGCAACACCAATCTGCCCTGCCATAATTGGGAAAATCCTTTTATTAATTTGAATATCATCAACCTTATATGTGCGCCTTGACCCATCTAGGAAATATTTAAACAAGGGTTCTGAGTTAGATAGTTGTTTTGCTATTTTCTTTAAATCTTTTGATTGTTTCAGAGATGTATCTGTTTCGCCATACCTATCTTTCAATAATGTAAAAGATTGAGTTTCTTCATAATTAATAGTAGGAACTTTTAATTCTTCGTCTGCACAGTATCTGTATGAATCATAGCAGATTCCGTTTGTTGCATCTTCAAGTATTTTTCTAATATTTTTCATTCTAAATATAAAACTCAAAGTTAGTATTTTTCTCTTGGTACGGTGGCAAGATTGCACTCTTTGACAAAGCTTTGGTTTCAGCGTTGGCTTGTGGGGCTTTGGCAATGTGTGCAATGAGGGTCGGCAATTGTTTTAAAAAATGTGCGGTGGCAAAAAAATAAAAAACATAGGGTCGGCTTGAGTGTCGGCTTTCTGGTCTTTTCGATATTTTGTTTTTCTGTCCTTTCACAATGGTTTACTTTTCAATGTTTCTATGTCGTTGTCTGTTTCTTACACTTGGCGGTAACGGTTACGTATATGAAACGTTTGGCATTTCGAAGCACTTTCTTGTCAAGTTACAAGTACTTTTGATACGGGCTAAAACCTTCGATAACCCACTGACTGCCAAATGTTTTATATACGATGTTATGCGGCGGATTTCTATATCCTCAAATTTTTCACCTTTCATAATTTTTTTTTATAAGATTTACAAAATTAGGATTTAATAAAAATATATCATGCATTCTCCACTCTTTTGCAAAGGATATTTTATCATAAATGAGTTTATCAAAATCTATTACTATAATTTCATTTGTAATTGAATCAATTGCAATAATAAAATCATCAAAAACTCTGGAGGTTTGTAACCATTTAGTAATACCATACTTTTGAAACTGAATTGTATTATCTATTTGGATTTCATAATCTATATCATTCCTTGAATAGTAAATCTTATTTTCTTCTGTACTAGTAATAAGGAAATGTTTATCATCAACGTAATTTACACCATGAGGACTTATATACTTTTGTGGATATCGCTTGAGTTTTTTACTTCTCCTGTCAATTTCATATACATATCCAGTATTGAGGGAGGAAAACAGAACATACCTATCATTAAAATAAGCACTATTTATAAATAAGCCTTTCCTGTATTTGTCATTTGAACGAATCTCTTCTGTAAGAAGATAACAGCGTTTGTTTCTCTTTGACAATTTGTCATATTCCTCAGTATTTCTCAGTATAATATCACCAGAGAGCTTTACTAATTGAGAATATCCATCCGCAAATGCCGACCAACTCCATATATTTTTACCGGTGTTAACATCATAAATAAATAATGTATCATTTTGTGTTGAGCAGATTAGTAGCTCCTCATTTCTTAACTGAAGATTGTGTATATAGCCAAAACGAACTGATTGAATTGACTTTGGATTGTTACCACATATAAAAACTGTATCATAATTACTATAACAGTATTGGTTGTTATCAAAGAATAATCCTCGCGATTCCAGCAAAGGAAATAATATTGTTTGGTCAATAATTTTACCTTCCTTAATTTTAATCCAATAAACTCCCTCTCTGTATTTATGTGAACGACTCCTTTTAATAGTAGCAACTACTTCAATAGTTTCATAAAATACAGAACTCCGTTGAAAATCAGATAACTTTAACTTAACCATCAATCTAATTAATATTACAAATAGCACTAATGTACCCTGTCATTTCATAATTTGTTATTGGAGGGCAAATTGCTTGATAAAGACATTTTTTACAGGACTTGAAATTTTTACGTACTTTTTGCCAATTCTTGATTTGTCTAAACTCTTTTAGTAATAATAATGACAAGTCATCTTCATAAATACTTCCTAAAGGTACATCATTTGGGTTTGAATAAGTTTGTCCATCAGGCAATATATAAAGGTTCCCAAATGAATTAGGATTTAGTCTTTCTTTTGTAATTATTTCATCTATAGTTGGATTAAGTTCTAAAATTTCATTTTCGTTCAAACATACATGCTTCCTGAAAAAGGTAATGTTCGATTTTGTTAAAAATGGTTGAAACGAATAATTATTTAAATCGAACTGCTTTATAATATCATTCGCTTTTCCCAACTGTTCACTAGACGAAATAATAAAACGGATTTCCGCATTTTTTATTAACAAAAGCTTTTTGTAGTTATATCTGTCAGAATAATTATGTATGCTGATTATATGATTAGCTTTTAATTTGTTGTAATTAATTTCATTATCACAATTATTGTAATCATAGATTAGGTTAACTTCTATGTCTTTAGCAATGAAGTACTCTATAAGCTGAACAGTATTGTTATCTATTGTTCCAATTAAGTTAACCTCATTCAAGTTATTTAATGTATGAGTACTCAATTGTCTCAGAAGTGCTTTAATGTCTAATACTGATTTATGGTTAGTGACAAAAGGAAATTGCTTAAATGCATCACAGTGTGAATCATCAATGGTACTGTATCCATTATAATGGATATGTAATTTGTAAATATTATCATAAATATCTTCACCTACTTCTCCCAAATAGCTTTCGTTTATTTCATTCTGAACTTTTGTTTTTCGAAGCATCTGCAATGGAGAGATATTCTCTTCTGTTATCGGAAGTAAATCAATAAAAAAATCATCTCTTAAGATATTTAGAAATTCTGAAATCATATTCTCAGTAGAAAATTCAACTTCGAAGATGTTGTTGCTTTCAGCAGATTTCAAGTCTTTAAAAAAATCGACAAATTGTTCATTCCTGTTTACAACTATCTTTTGTGTTAATGAATTATAAAATAAAATACCATCATCAGTTTTGTAAAAGTATGTATATGGATGTATTGTAAGCCAATATTTCATTATTTAATATTTACGTTCTCAATTATTCTATTATAAAATTCTTTGTTCCCTTCAAGGAAAGATACTCGTTTGGATAAATCAACTTTAAGTTTTTCTACACTTGTAAAACTATCACAAACAAACTCATTGTTTTCCATTCTCATTTGAAGCATACATTTGTTGCAAACATTATTTTTCAAACAGTTGGAACACTGCTTTTCTGAGATTGAATCAAGCATCTTATTGAATTTATTACTAACAGACGTAAAATCAATTTCAACTGAATCTGAATTGACTCTTCCTAATAAAAAATTTTGTCCCACCTTTTCACATGGTAATATCTTTCCATTAACCGTTAAAAAAATTCTTCTTGAAAAAGGTTCACATGTTCCTGTGGGGATAATATTTATCTCTTTTTTATTCAAAAAATCTGAATAGTTATTAAAAACAAAATCGGTATAATTGAAAATCAAATCAGATGAAGCCTTAATTTCAGGCATTTCAATAAACATTTCCTTATTTATTTCTTTATATCTTTCAGATGATTGTACATCTTTAACTGTATTTTTATAACACTTCCAAAAATCATCAAGCATTGATTCTTTTACACCTGCTGAGTGCAGTTCTGACACCTGAGGCGTCTTGTTAAAGTGCTTTTTGAAAAAATCAAATATTTCCTCAACGCTATTCCTATTATGTAATACCGCATTAAACCTAACTTTTTCAAAGTAGTCAGGGTAATTATCCTTGACAAATAATATATTTTCGTATATTTCAGGAAATGCATTCTTATTATTATGATAGACTCTATACGATGAGTTTTCATAATTACCATCTAAACTTATTAATATGGAGAAATCATTTTCGACCAAAAAATCAATGTGTTTTCTTAATAGGAGAGCATTGGTAGTAAGGCTAAATTGAGGTAGATTGTGTTTTAATTCTTTAGAATTGATATAAGAAACAATTTTTTTAACCAGATCAATATTTAGCAAAGGTTCTCCTCCGTAGAAACTGAATGCAATTGGTTTATTTGCTGATGTATTTTGATCTGAATTGATATAATCAAGAAGAAAATCAATTAAGTTCGTTGCAAATTTAAAATCAATGCTTTTCTTAGTCCTGTTATCAAAATTGTCATAATATTTACCATAGCCACAGTACTCGCATGAAAGATTGCAATTATCCGTAACTTCGAAAATAACTTGATTTATATTACTTAAGTTATATTGCAAATATTCAGGCGAATATCTTCCTTTTAATTTATTAGGAATGTTTTCAAGGAAACCATTCTCTTTAAGAAATTTATAAAATCCAAAATAGTATTTTATTTCGTTTGCTTTGTTTTTATCGCTCAACAAGTTAGTAATCTCATTTTCACTTTTACCGACCTCTAATAAATCAATTATTTCAGAAAATAAATTAGGTATATTTATAAATGACCTATTTGTTTTGCTATAAACGTATTGATTATTATTTGAAGATTTAAATTTTATTATCGACATAAATAATTGCATAAATGAGGCGACTCAATGCAATATTGCATTAAGTCGCCTTTTTAAATTAATCAATGTTCCAACTAGCTGTTTCAGAAACATCCATTGTAATAATTCCATTGTGTCTAAAAGCATGACAAGGGCAACCGCAAGCTGAAACCTTTCTCCCTTTTTTAGAATGAATTTTCAGTTTGGCTTCTTTAGTCTTAAGTTTTTCTTCTAAGACACTAATTTTCAGAACTCCCATATTGAATAATTATTAAGATTCCTGCAGTTTAAAATTTGGTTGCAGGATTGACCAATATTTTCACCATCAATTGATTCATTGTACCGTTTTTTATCTGCCGCATAACGTCTTATTTACGCAACCAATATACAACATTTTTTAATACAAAATTCAAAACATGCGTATATCATTTTCAGATTATACTAAATAAGTAGATATAATACACTTAAATACAATTGAATGCGA
>Ga0116182_1003182_pt1 | contig 15445 bp, 9 predicted proteins | sample AD_UKC077_MetaG_FD_89805 | JGI IMG/M metagenome (GOLD analysis project Ga0116182, IMG submission 89805) | Active sludge microbial communities of municipal wastewater-treating anaerobic digesters from USA - AD_UKC077_MetaG | ecosystem: Engineered > Bioreactor > Anaerobic > Digestate | place: USA...
ACGGATACCGGCCTTCGCCGGTATGACGATGGTGACGGCTTCTTTACGATTACGACACAGTCTCCAGCGGGGGAGACGCAGCTCATGGCTAATAGTTAAATGATTTTTACCTCTGGCGCTTTTCCATGAAAAGATGTAAGTTCACCTTCATTCACGTACTGTCGCTTCGGCATTAAAAAACTCGAAACCAAAGCAAAGGAAAAGGAGTCGAACATGAATTATCTGTTGCAGCCTAAAAAGTACAAGAGTCTGATGTCGGATGCAGGCTCCCGCGCCATCATGGACAAAACCATCTCTTTCTTTGAAACAATGGGCAAAACAAGGATTACCGAAGACTTCAACAAAAAGGTCTGGTACCGCGAATTTGTCGATTTTATCGGCAAGGAGCAGATTTTTGCCAAACTGCTCACACCCAGCCAGTATGGAGGGGGCGACCCGGACTGCCGCTGGGACACGGCGCGCAACAGCGAATTTTCCGAACTTCTCGCCTTCTACGGCCTGGGCTACTGGTACTGCTTTCAGGTGAGCATTCTGGGGCTGGGGCCGATCTGGATGAGCCCCAACGAAAAGGCTAAAAAAAAGGCGGCCGAACTGCTTAAAAAAGGCGCGATCTTCGCCTTCGGCCTGTCGGAGCGGGAACACGGGGCGGATATTTACTCCACGGAAACATCGCTGACGCCGAAAGGCGACGGAACCTGGGTGGCCAACGGAGAAAAATACTATATCGGCAACGGCAACGAAGCGGAGATGGTCTCCACGCTGGGGAAAATCAAGGACGGCACGGACGACTACACCTTCTTCGTCACCAACTTCCGCCACAAGGCGTATGAGCTGAAAAAAAACGTCGTCTCCCACCAGCAGTATGTCTCCAACTTCGCTTTGCATGACTATCCCATCACCGAGGACGACATTCTTTCCCGCGGCTCGCACGCCTGGGACTGCTCGCTCAACACGGTTAACATCGGCAAATTCAATATCGGGCCGGGATCGATCGGGATCACCGAGCATTGCTTCTACGAGGCGATTACCCACGCCGCCAACCGTATTCTCTACGGCCTGCCCGTGACGGACATGCCTCATGTGCGTAAAAATTTCATGGATGCGTGGCTGCGGATCATCGGCATGAAACTCTACCAGAGGCGCGCGACAGACTACTTCCGCAACGCATCGTCTGACGACCGCCGCTATCTGCTGTACAACCCCACCAGCAAGATGAAAGTGACGCTTCAGGCCGAGGATGTGATCAACCTGCTGTGGGAAGTGATTGCCGCCAAGGGCTTTGAGAAAGACACATATTTTTCACTGGCCTCCGCCGATGTGCGCGGGCCGTCCAAGCTGGAGGGAACGGTTCATGTCAACGTTCAGCTCATCCGTAAATTCATGAAAAATTACTTTTTCAACCCCATGGAATACCCGCCGGTGAATCCTGATTTTGAGCTGAAAGACGATATGTTCTTATTCAATCAGGGCCCGACCAGGGGGCTGGGTACGGTACGCTTCCACGACTACAAACCGGTCTTCGAGGCCAACAAAAATCTGCCGAATGTGGGAATTTTTATGCAGCAGATTGAGCTGTTCAGGGAAATGCTGGAAAAAGTCGGGCCGGACAAGACACAGGATATGGATCCGTCTTTTTCCCTGCCACTGGGTGAAATGTTCTCCGTGGTGGTCTATGGCCAGTTGATTCTGGAGCAGGCCAAATTTGACAATATCGACCCGGAGGTGATCAACCAGATCTTCGACTTCATGGTGCGCGACTTTGCCCGCTTCGCCCATCAGATTTTCGGGATGCACAAAACACGCGATGACCAGCGCGCATACTTCACGAAGATCATGATGATCCGCTCCGCGGAAGATGAGGCACAGTATGACCGCGTCTGGAAAAAATACGTCTTCGCGATGAACGGCGAATACGCGATGAATGAATAAAAAACAAAACCGCTCATAAAAAAGGGAGACAGGCTCGCCTGTCTCCCTTTTTATGTTTTATACCGTTGCAAAACCAGAACGCAAATAAAGTCATTTAGCCGTTTAGACAGCAACCCATTACCTGTTGCCCGTTCTCGCCTTCCCTACCCCAGCCCGTAGAGTTTCATCTTTCTATAGAGCGTGGCGCGGGAGATATTCATTTTTTCGGCAATGCGATTTTTGCGCATTTTCTGATGCAAAAGCCGTGCGATCATCTGGCGCTCCTCCTCTTCCGGTGCGGCAGACTCTTCATGATATTCACTGCCGTACGAGGGTCTGCGCATATATTCCGGCACAAGTTCATAGGTCAGCTCGGACGTCTTGAGAAAATTGATCATTCTTTCGATCGCGTTTTGCAGTTCGCGGACATTGCCCGGCCAGGAATAGCTCATGAAAGCGTCGATCACTCTTTTGTCAACCCGCGTGATTCTTTTCTTCATGGCGCTGGCGTAGCGCTTGATGAAATAGTCGGCAAGAATGGGAATGTCATCAATCCTTTCTTTGAGCTCAATCATTTCAATGGCAAAAACATTGGCCCGGTAATAGAGATCTTCGCGGAAATTGCCTTTGCGCACTTCCGCACGCAGGTCTTTATTTGTGGCGGCGATAATCCGCACATCCACCGGCCGCACCCTGGTCCCTCCGATGCGCAAAACGGATTTGTCCTCTATCACCCTCAACAGAGCCGTCTGCAGCTCCAGCGGCGTTTCGGCTATTTCATCCAGAAAAAGAGTACCCCCGTCGGCCAGCTCGAATTTCCCCTGGTTGCCGCCGCGGCGGGACCCGGTGAAGGCGCCCTCCTCGTGTCCAAATAATTCGCTGGCAATCAGATCCCGGGGAATGGCGCCGCAGTTAATGGCAACGTACGGGCCGTTTTTACGACTGCTGGCGTTGTGAATGGCCTGGGCGAAAATATCCTTGCCTGTGCCGCTCTTTCCCAAAAGTAAAACATTGGAAGAGCTTTGGGAAACCATTCTGGCCTGGTCAATCGTCGTCAGAAAACGGTGGTTGCGGCCGTAGATATCGTCGAAGCTGAAATTGGCCGTCGCCCCCATCATCTTGGTCACCATGGACTTGGCGCGGCGAATTTCATTGAGAATGATGATTGTCCCCGTGGTCCCCCCGCCGGGCGACAAAACCGGGCTGCAAGTCAGTGTATAGTCACCGGAAGATTTGTTGGAAAGAATCCGCACCTCCGTATCGGTTATGGTCTCATTGTTTTCAACAAGTGCGAAAAAAGGGGCGTTTTCCGGCGGGAGAATATCCCGCAACCTGCGCCCCTGCACTTTTGTATTATCCAGATCCAGCTTGCCGCGGGCGATCTCATTGATCAGCGTAACATGCCCGTAGGAATCAAGGACAATAAGAGCCTCCTGAATTGAGGAAATCACCGTTTGCTGGTAACTTGCAGCCATCTGCGCCTCCATCAGCGCACGGCGTATTTTAAGCTCATTTTGTATCGCACTTGCCGCCGAGGCGACAATGCCCAGGGTATGGGGATTGGCGCGGTAATAACGCCCGAAAATGGTGACAATGCCGATAAACTCGCCGTCTGCATCGAAAATCGGCGCCCCGCAGCCGGTCGCGCCGTGGTAAAGACGTACATATTGCTGAGGGCCGAACACCTGCATGGGCTTTTTGTAAAAAGCCACACAAGCCGCCACATTGTTGCCGGAATACTTTTCCGCCCAGCAGGCGCCGACAAACCCTCTGGCGGTGCGGATCAGCTTCTCTTCTTCAGCATCACCCAAAAAAGCCAGCACATGGACCTCACGATCCAGAAGGCTCAGCAGAAAGCCCGAACCTTCAAGAAAACGGTAGAGATTTTTCATGAAAGGATAGGCGACATCGATTAATTCTTTGTTGCGTGTCAACAGATCGTTGAGCTCATCACCTTCCAGGACCTTGTTTTGCGGCCTGGCCAGAGGCTCCAGCCCCAGCTCTGCGCAACGCACCCAGGATTCATAAACCTCCTCCGGAATGACGGAACAATCCACCTCTCGATTGCCGGAAATGAACTTCTGCCATTCCTTGTATGTCTCCTGGTAAAATCTCTCATAATATTCCAGCCCCATCAGATTGACGTCCCTGAGCTGCCTCCTTTTTGCAATGGTTGCCGCATCCGCCATTTCCATGTGCCTCCATTTTCAAATCGGCCCGGTTTGAGCCTTATTTTTATTTCAGATAACCTGCCCATGCAGATTTTACACGGCAAGTACCGTTTAAGTTGCAGCCTTAGTTATTTTGCTTTGCCTGCAACGAAATGTATCATTACTGTCTTATTTGTGTCTCATTGAGACAGCAATGAATCATTTAATGATACATAAATCAAGAAGAAATTTATTTTTTTAAACAAATCAACAGGATATATTTAATGCATCATTGGCACGCTGAATGCATATAAATGCGAACGACCGCCAATACAAATATATAAATTTTAATCCGTTGCCATGGCGGGAAAAACACATAAATTAAGACAATCCAGCGCCTGTGCGCTGTTTTCAAGGAGCAAGGCTTTGCAGACAAGGTCCTGGCAAAAAAATTACGACTACTCCGTACCTGCTACGATCAGGTACCCGAAGTTTCCCGTGCAGAACTTGCTGCATATCGCCGCTTCGCAATGTCCCTCAAAAACCGCAACCGATTTTTTCGGCTCGGAAATGACTTATGCGCAGATACGCACACAGGTGCTTTGTCTGGCTAACGCTCTTTTGCAGACAGGCGTAAAAAAAGGCGACCGGGTCGGCCTGGCATTACCTAACTGCCCCCAGTACATTATCGCCTACTATGCCATTTTGTCCGTGGGCGGCATAGTCGTGAATCTCAATCCCTACTACACGCATGATGAACTCAAATTCATGCTGGAAAACACAAAAACCAGACTACTGATTACTTTCGACGCGGCAATGCAGACCATGCGCCCCCTGGGTAAAGAACTGGATATGACACTGATCGTCACCAGGGTGACGGATTACGCCGCCGGAATGGGCGTCAGCTCAAAAAAAGATCTGGAACTGGAAGAGGGCTGGCATCATTTCTCGGAACTCATCGAAAACTGCTCACATACACAGATTCCACGCGTGGAGCTCACCGCCTCCGATGCCGCCCTCATTCAATTTACAGGAGGCACGACCGGGCTTCCTAAAGGAGCACTTCTTACACACGGCAATGTTGTCGCCGCCACTCTCCAGGCGGTCAACTGGGGAGTCGGGATATTGCCTTTCACGCCGCACGAGAAACGTAACATTTTAAGTATCATCCCTTATTTTCACATCTATGGCAACGTCTCGGCCATGAACTGGGCGACTTGCAGCGCCGCCACGCAGATATTGATGCCGCGGTTTGAAATAGACGAGGTTCTGGGAACCATCAAACGCATGGATCAGATTTACTATTTCCCGGCCGTTCCCACAATGATCACGGCAATTGTCAATCATCCCAAAGCCTCAGCAGCAGATATCGCCAACAGCATTCGCCTGATCAATTCCGGCGGCGCGCCTATGCCCGCGGAGCTTATTCAGAAAGTCAAGGATTTAGGAATCCTCTACAGTGAAGGCTGGGGAATGAGCGAAACATCAGCGCTCGGAATTTCCAACCCTCTGATGTCCTGCCGTACCGGTTCCATCGGCGTGCCCGTAATGGACAATGATATCCGTCTTGTTGATCTTGATGAAGGCATTCATGATGTGGCCCCGGGTGACCCGGGAGAAATCATGATCAAAGGTCCCACCATCATGAAGGAATACTGGGACAATGCGGAAGAATCCAAATTGCAGTTGGTTGACGAATGGCTCTACACGGGTGACATCGGGCAGGCGGATGAAGACGGCTACATTTATATCGTTGACCGGAAAAAAGATATGATCATCGCGGGCGGCTTCAACATCTACCCGCGGGAAGTGGACGAGGTTTTATATCAGCACCCGAAAGTTTCGGAAGCCGTCACCGTAGGTATTCCGGACGAATACCGGGGTGAAACGGTAAAGGCCTTTATCGTGGCCAGACAGGGAGAGTCTCTGACCGAGAAAGAAGTTATCGATTTCTGCCGCACGAAACTTGCCGCCTACAAAGTGCCCAAGCTGGTTGAATTCCGCGAGAGCATTCCCAAATCGGCGGTAGGAAAGATTCTGCGCAAGGCCCTGCAGGACGAGGAAAAGGCCAAACACAAAAATAAAATACCCGGCTGATGTCTTTCAGCCGCTGACAATCCCCTTTTTTTCCTGCCGAAGAGGAAGAGGGGGCCAGGGAACAAAAAGCATCTCCAAAATGCTTTCTCTGACCCCTCTTCCTCATCCCCCCACGGCCAAACACAAAGCTTTCAGCCCTGCACACAACCCCGTATTGTAATCCGGAGACTTGAACCTTACCACCACACACTATGAGCTGCGAGCCATGAGCTTCTTCTGATACCTTCAGCCTTTAGCCTTTAGCCTTTAGCCTTTAACCTCCGTCCTTTATCCTTTTACCTTTCTCCTTTTTTCTTGCCCGTTTAGCTCTTTCAGTGTAGGCATATCCCGACAGGCCGAAAAAAGGAGGCAATCTTTCGTCATGTCTTTGTTTTTTCGCGTAAAATGAACCAGCAAACCCGTCCCGGAAAGGAGACACCCCATGAACGAAACAGGCAGCCGTAAAATAACTGAAATAAAAATAAACACAGACAACCTCTATCTCGAAGAATCTTTTACAGATCTGAACTTTGCCACCATCAGGCGCCTGACCCCTGTAAACATAGACGGCTCGCCCGATGAAAGCCGCGAGCCTATCTTTACCGGCATGACGCAACTTATGTCCCCCAACGGGCCCATCCCCGTTTCATGCATCATTGAAAATGCTGGAACACTGGCCGAAGCGGCGGCAAAACTGCCGGAGGCCATCGAAAAAACAGTTCAGGCCATGATTGCCGAGGCACAGGAGGCACAAAGAAAAGAGGCATCCGGACTGATTGTCCCCGGTCAATAAAGACAAAATCACGGCGACATTCTACGGCATCAATAACCCGCGCAACTTTTAAGTAAGGAGACGAGCATGATTACAGACACGATGACCGCATGGCACAAACTGGTGAAGGACCGCGACGCAGCAGGTCTGGACAATATCCTGGCGGAAAATGTGATTTTCCACTCGCCCGTCGTGCATACACCGCAGGTGGGAAAACCCATCACCTTGCTTTACCTGACGGCCGCGCTGCATGTTTTGAACAATGATTCATTCAAATATCTGCGCGAGGTCGTTTCCGGATCAAACGCTGTTTTGGAATTCCATACCGTGATCGACGGCATCACCATCAACGGTGTGGACATGATCACCTGGGGGAAGGACGGGAAAATAACCGACTTCAAGGTGATGATCCGGCCGCTTAAAGCCATCAACCTGATCCACAAAATGATGGCGGATATGCTGCAGAAAATTCAATAACACAAAAAGAAGAATTCATTCGGCCAAAGCCGGCTCACAGGGCTGATTCCCCGTGATGCCGGCGGCCGGACCACTTCAAAACACACCGATTGAAGAATCATCAACGGCGGTGTTTTTTGTATCCGAACCACACCCAGACCGCCCCCCAGAAAACCATCGCGGATATAACGGTGAGTAAAACAAACAGCAGCCGACCGCCCTCCCAGGGCTTTAAATAAACGGCGCAGGCCCTGCGTTTTTTCAGATGACCGCCAATCCTTTTCTCCACAACATCGAGCACCCCGCTCCTTTCGGCGGGAAACTCTACGCCATCGGTTTCTTTCAATTCTTTGGTCAACTGCCACACCCGGGCTGAAATTTTGCGGTTGTCTTCTCCGGTCGCCTCTCCGGCCTGCTCATCCTTGGCGTCGATAGCCGCCTTCATGCCCGTATTGCCTTGTGGTGTATTGTCCTTCGTCCTTGAGTTGAATGATATATTCGGCCAGGCACCACCCGGGAAGCGTGGTGACGATCAACGCGCAAAAAGTCCGCAAAAATAATTTCTTCATAATTTGGACTCCTTTGTGGTAAACGAAGACAGTTTCCTATTTTTCCAAAATTACAGTTTACTCCCCAATCACTGGGCAATTACTTTTCAAGGAGAAGAGTATGAAAAATGCGCTTAAGATTTGGCTTGTTGTCAGTTTGTGTTTGATCTCAGCCTGTTCGGGCGGGGGCTCGCCTTCAACGGATGCCGTGTCATCGTCGAGCTCCGGCGCGACAGGCGGCATCCTTGACGAATCGCGGCGCGCCGACTGGTCGCAGACGGGCATCCCCGGCGGCATTCCGGCCCGGACGACAATTTGTGCCAATGTCCGGGAAGCGCCCTATCACGCGACGGGCGACGGACTTTCCGACGACGCGCCCGCCATTCAGGCGGCCATTGACGCCTGCCCCGAAAATCAAACGGTCTTTATTCCCGAAGGCCGATACCGGCTCGATTCCACGTTAACGCTTTCGAAGAGCCACATCACGCTGCGCGGCGCGGGGCCGGATAAAACACTTCTGTTTTCCCTGGCCGACAGCTACCGGGCCATCATCGTAGGCAAGGGAGGGGCCATGGGAAGCTACATTCCCGTCACGGGCGGATATACCAAAGGCTCTACGTCCATCACCGTTGCCGACGCCTCGTCCATCAGCGCCGGAGACTTTCTGGTCATCGATCAGGATAACGACCCGGCTTTCACCACGTCTGAGGGAAAAGACGGCCCCTGCACCTGGTGCGGCATTCCCCGCTGCTCGCTGGATGTCCGCGCCAAGTGCGGCGCATGGAATGAGCCGCAGGTGGGGCAAAGCTGCGCCGCGGGCAAGGGAATCTGCGAAGGGGGAAAGCGCGCGCTGGGGCATATCGTGAAGGTAACGGCCAAAAGCGGCAACACGCTGACGCTGGAGCAGGGCCTTTTGTGGGGCTTTAAAGCGGCTTATGCCCCGCAGGTGATCAAGGCCGGGATTGACGCGCAATCCATCGGTGTGGAAGATTTGTACATCACATCGCACGAGGCGTCCATCGGCAAGAATTTTGACTATTACTACTGCGCGTACTGCTGGCTGAAAAACGTGGAGTCCGCCCGCGTCAATCAGATTCATCTGTATGCCACCAAAGTCTATCGCAACGAATTCCGGGAAAACTACTTTCACCATGTCCGCTGCTACACAGGCAACTACGGCTACGCGATGAGTTTCCAAGGGCATGTGACGTCCACATTGATTGAAAACAACATTTTTGAACATCTGGCCTCGCCCGTGTCATTTTCCAGCGCGGGCGGCGGCAATGTGGTGGCTTACAATTACTTCGGTACGAACGTCGCCGAATTTCCCACCTGCGGCAACAACAGCTACGGCATCAAAACCGACGTCACGCATCATGGCGCCCATCCGGTTTTCAACCTGATCGAAGGGAACCTCGCCATCAAAGTCGGATCGGATTTCATCTGGGGGACGACATCGCATCACATGATCTTCCGCAACAATCTGCGCGGCTACCAGCCCGACACATACAAGGACAACCGCGCCGTGCATATCGCCTACTATTCGCGCTATTTCACTGTCGCGGGAAACCTGCTGGGCACATATCCGACAGTGGACTTTATCCGTTATGAAGTCGCGGCCGAAAATTATTCCCCCTCCTGGAATATGCCGGTCATCTTCGATATCGGCTACAAGGCGTCGTTCAGCGCGGTTTTGTCCGAATACGACCCGCTGGCCAGAAACACGCTTTTACGTCACGGTAATTATGATGCCGTGAACGGTGAAACCATCTGGGATCCGGCCATTGCCTCGCAAAGCCTACCGGAGTCGCTCTACCTGGCCGCGAAGCCCGCCTGGTGGACGCCGGGGCTGGCCTGGCCTCCCTACGGGCCGGATTCCGCTTCGGCCCAAAACAAAATCCCTGCGCAGGTCCGCTTTGAAAACATGGACTGGCCAATTTGCGGCAACGGCAAGCCCGAAGAGCGGAAAATTAAAATTCTCGTGGACGACAGCGATCCCGGCTGCGTTTTGACCGGCCAGTGGGAGCACTTCACGGGCATGCAATACGGCTTAAAAAACACTTACGCCCGTGACGGTTCCTCTGGCTCCAGCCCCGGGAAATACGCCACGTTCACGCCAACCGTGACCCTTCCGGGCCGCTACGACGTCTATTTCGTCTGGCAGCGCGCCTGGTCTCTCGACGCGACAGCCGTGCCGGTGAAGGTAATTTCGCAAGACGGCGAGTTCAATACGATTATTGATCAAAGCGCAGGCTCAGGCGAGCAGGGCTATCATCTGGGATCGTTTAATTTCGCCGCCGGAACGTCCGGCAAGGTGATCGTCTATGCCGATTCCGACGGACACACAACGGTGGACACGGTCAAGCTCATCCGCGATATCGTGGAGGAATGCGACGACGGCAACACTCTCGACGGCGATGGCTGCTCTGCAAGCTGCACACTGGAATAATCAGGCAGAGGCGTTGACCGGCTTTCAATTTTGCGAAAACCCGCTCACAGAAATGAAGACTTCCTGGAACGTGTTGTGCTTCGGCATCCTTGAAAAATGACTTATCCGTCATGTCCGCCTCGGCGGGAATATGGAGAACTTCCGCCAGATGTTTACCCGGCGCATGCCGGGCGGGAATGACTTTAACGCGGATCCTGCCCAGTGGCTCATGGGCTTGCTTCATGCCGGATCGCGGGGGGTCAGGACGGGTCTTTCGGCGCCGCTTTGGGAAACACCCGCGCGATGATGATCATCAGCACAATGGCCAGCAGGCCTAATACCGCGTAGAGCCCCCAGTTGTTTTTTGCAAACAGGTCAAAAATCGCTTTTGTCAGCGGCTGCTCGTCAAGCGGTTGCGGTTCGGAGACTGTGGCCGGAAGCGGTTCGCGCAGGCTAAGCTGATCCTGGATCAATTGCATGTCGTAGGAGGGCGCGGAAGCGTCGCGGCATCCGCCATAGATCTGGTATCCGTCGGCTGCGTCCGCCAGAAAATGAATGGCCGGCGCTTCATACAGGGCCCGCGCGCTTCCAAGTTTCAGGGGCTCGTTGTCGCCGTGTTTCATGATCAGACGTATTTTTTTCTCTGTGCGGGGGAAGCCCCGCAACGAAATGGCCAGCTCTGAGGCTTCGGAAGAGGCGTTGCTCCAATCGAGCACTTTCCAGACCGCGCCTTTGACGGGCCTGGGCAGATCTCGCTCCACGCAAAGGGTCCGATGAAAGATACCGCTTGCCCGGAGGACGAGGTGCTCCCAGCGCGAGGATGCCTCCGGCAATTCCAGATACCAGGTGGTGGTGTTTGTTGTCTCATCATGCGCTTCTCGAAGCGCCAGCTTCTCTTCTTTAATTTCGCCCTTTTCAAAAAAATAGGGGTGCTGAAGCCCGTTTCGCACAATGCGCAGCGCATGGGGATTTTCTTCAAGGCCGGCCCTGCGGTGAAGAATGATCCGGTAATAACCGGGCCCGGGAATTTGAATGTCGGAGCGCCACGTATAGCCTTCCGCCTTAAACGGCGCGCCGCCCACGCGGTATTGCTCATGCAGGACGTCTTCGGTTATGTCTGCATTGATCCTCGAAGCGTCAAACTCAATGAGCGCCGCGTCAAAACGCCCGGCGCTCGGGTAATCCCGGACAGAAACTTTTGAATTCAGGCCGGTGCGCACGACGTAAATCCCCGGCATGTCCGCCAGAAAAATCAAACGCGGCAGGCGGATGCGAACGGACAGGCGGGAAATGTCGCTTGCCGCATCTTCCGGCGCGGATAAGTTCAGATTCAGACGGTCGTCTTTCCAAATGCGGTCAACGGGGATTTTTAAGGACGCCCTGCCTTGGGCCACGCCGGAGGCCGCGCCGGTCATCTCAGGGGTGAACACTTTGCGGCCGGCCTTAAGCACCTGACGCTCCAGACGCCACCGGCCGTTAAACTGCGCCTTCGTGAATAATTCGAGCTCTTCCAGATAGAGCCCCGAGCCGGGAAGCGTGGCTGAAAGATTGGTTTCGGGTTGGTCTGCGGAATCCTTCCGGTCCGTTCTTGAATATGTCAGATCTACGGAAGCGCCGGCGTAATCCCTGCCCGGTTTTTGCCCCAGTGCCCAAACACGGCCGATCGGCACTGGTTTTTTGGCATAGGCGGTGAATTGCAGACGAATGCCTTCGTAGGGGTAGGGTCCAATTTCAATCTCGCCACGCGTGGCGCCATCAGATGCGTAAAGGGCGGATTGCCGGGCAAGACTGATCCAGTTGCCGCCTTTGAGTCCGAAAATATCCACTGTGCCGATGTAGCTTTCCGAGAGCACCTCAATGGAGATGGACTTTACAAGAATGCGGTCTTTCTCGTCAATGAGCGACTCCCAGATAAATGTCTGACCTTCCAGCCGGGCAGATTTTTCCGCAAGGGTCAGCGTCGTCTTTGCGGTATCTTCGCGCCAGTAAAGTTCAAAGGATCGGGATTTGCCGTCAGGGCCGATCACTTTCAAATCCAGCGCATCGTCGAGACGGCAATGAAGCTCGGGCAGCAAAATCGCTTCAACCAGGCCGGATTGCGAAACATTCAGAGATGATTCCGCGCGCCAGGTCGCTTGAGAGTCCGGTGGCATAATCCAGAGCAGGATGATCGCCGCGAGAATAAAGAGGATTCGTTTCATGACTTTTCTCCTTTGTCCTTTTTGCCGCTGAGATAACGCTGGTAGATAAATGAGACCAGCATGAGCGTTACGGCCAGGCCGATAAATGAAAAGACCCGGTAGAGCTGACCCAGAACCCAGAGGTCTTTGATAAACACCTTCAGAGCCGTGATGACCAGAAGCGCAAGCGCCACCCACCGAAGATGGATCAGCTTCAGACGAATACCGCTGGCCAGCAGAATGATCGCAAAGACCAGCCAGCTGATACTGTAGGCCAGTTGCTGCGAGAGGCGCCCGTGCGTGTAAAACGTGAATTGGCCGGCTTGTGACCCTTTATTAAACATGCCAAACACAGAGGCGACTTCGACATTGGTGACGTAAAAGGCAAATCCGACCAGAAGCGCGCCCCAGATAAAACGCGGCGAGATCGACTCCCATTTCCATTCCGATCCACGGATTGCAAGAAAGAGCAGACCGGCGATTAAAATCAGGAAAATCAGGGTTGGCATGTTTAAGATAGGCGTTACCGCGCCAAAGTCGCGCGCATAGGCCAACGGGTAGTACACCGCGCGCGCGAGACTGGTGACGATGAGTAGCGCGCCGGCCAGACGAAAATGCGGATGCAACGGGCGCGGCCAGACACAAAACCCCAGACCAAAAACAAACCACGAAAAAATCAGTGCCAGCGTCATGGCAGAGGAATGGCCGCTGATCAGATGGAAGGGGACCTGCGCATTAAAGACGGTTGACGCTTCGGTGGTCAGAGCCAGAAGGCCGACGATCAGCCCCATGGCGATATAAACGTTTTTCAGGGTCTGCCCGCCCCAGTCGTTTTTCTTCTGGGACAGGCCAAGATAAACGAGGACAACCATCATCACGGCAAAGAGAATCAGCGCAGGGTTAAAAAAGGGCGTCATCTGGCCGATCGACGATCTGAAATGAAATGGCGCAGCCGCAGCCAGCATGATACCGGAGATCGTGACGACCAGCCCCGCGATTTTCAGTGCGGCGGGAACGCGCCGGATGCGCAAAAGCAGTGCGCCAAAGACCGTCCACAGCAGCGTGTGACTGATGTACTGATGGATATTGCCCAGAATGTCCAGTTGAAATCCGCCGCCTGTGCCGCCGAAAAGATCCGTGATGATCAGGTTCAAAAGAAAAAAGCCGGAGCCTGCGGCCAGCCACAGGAAATACAGCGGCAGATCAAAATCTCCGATGAGCTTCCGGCGCGGATAACCGGCCAGTTTAACGGAAAATGACAGGGCCAGAACGCAAATCAATACACTCAATACCGCCAGATTCAGCACCGGCAGGTCACCTGCGGTCCTGAGCGCTTGGAGGTCTGAAAGCACAAACATCAGTCCCACCGGTGCAAACCCAAGCGACACCCATCGCAGGCCGGGATGTTCAATGCGGCGGTTAAGCCACAGCAAAAGCAGAGCTTCAATACCAAAGGCCACGCCGATCCAGGCGTTGCCTAAAAGCAGGACGGGGATCGACGAGACGTAAAAGAGCAACACGCCTCCGGAAAAAGCCACAATGGCATTGCGTTCATCCGTGCCTTCGAGCCTTTGCAGAAGCCAGACCATAAACGGCAATTTACCCAGCGCAAGCCCCAGCGGAATCCAGCCTGCCATATCACGCCCCCAGAGGTTGTCAACGGACACAAGGATCAGGCAGGCCATTACCCATTCAAAAAGCGACCAGGCATACCAGCCGATCTTCCAGTCTTTCTCCGGGCGATTCAGTATATGCGGTACAATCAGAGACGCGGTCCAGAAAAACGCGCTCCATCCCAGACAAAGCCACGAGATTTGAATTGCCAAAGAAGTTTGAAGCCCCCAGCTCAACTGCGTGATCGCCATGGCGGCAAGCGCCACGACCAGAATTTCCTGAGCTTTGAAATAGCGTGCTAAAAACAGCGCGACGGCCAGAAAGCAAACCCCGGCCGCCATGGCGGGATTGGGCGCCACCGGGTCCTGACGCATCAGGACGAGCGTCAAAAGGACAAAGGGGCCCACAACAGGCAGAGCCGTCACCCATTCAGAGGAAAACGCCACCGGAAGCTTGAAGGCACGCTGGCCGGATGTCTCTGCGCCAATCAGCCGCCATGAGGAAGCTTTTTTCAAAAAAAAGGCTGTTAAAAAACAAACCAGCAGGCCCGCCACCACGATAAACACAAAAAAATCATAGCCTATGGAAAGAGACGGCGTTTTGAAAATCCACCCCGCGCCGCCGACCAGAAGTAAAACACCAAGCGCCATCACGGACAGGAGACTTCCGACCAGCAGGCCCACAAAAATGCCTAAAAGGCTGATTCCCAGAAGCATCGGCCAGAACAGGAAATGTGTGACATCACTTTTGAAAAAAATCGCCAGCGCGAGCACGGCCATTGCCAGCGGAAAACTTTTAAGCCACAGGAGGCTCCCCGGATCGATACCGTGCTTGCGGATGATGAGCACAGGACCCGCACCGGCAATGACGCCGTAAAGGAAGAACAGCAGCATATCCACCGAGGGTTGGCTCAGGTCAAAATTCAGATACGACCAGACGGCGATAACCGCGAATCCGGCCAGCGTGTAAAGGATAAATCCAACGCTCCAGGATTTTTCCGTGTAGGACAAAATCAGCGCCATAAGCATAGCCACCGTTACCATCAGCAGGGGCAGATACTGGAGACCCTCTTTTGTATCCATCAGCACCAGGGCCACAACGAGCGCACTTCCAAACAACAGGCGCAGTGACCACACCACGGGACGGCTTGCTGCCTGCTGCCCCCGGTAGATCCGAAAAAATACGCTAAAGACCAGCAGATTGGAAAGCCAGATCAGAGCAATCAGCCAAGGCGCGGCAGGAGGCGTTGTCCCCCAGCTTCCGGCCGCCAGCATGAAAAGAGTGCCAAGCGTAACGAGGCCGCAAAGCGGCAT
>Ga0116182_1003200_pt1 | contig 15386 bp, 10 predicted proteins | sample AD_UKC077_MetaG_FD_89805 | JGI IMG/M metagenome (GOLD analysis project Ga0116182, IMG submission 89805) | Active sludge microbial communities of municipal wastewater-treating anaerobic digesters from USA - AD_UKC077_MetaG | ecosystem: Engineered > Bioreactor > Anaerobic > Digestate | place: USA...
ATATGCTCGTGTCACCGCAAGTATTTATGATGCGTGTGAGAGGCGTGGAGTGCGTGGTCACCTTGATCCTCAGATCATTGATGAGATGGTGGAGAAATATCCTGAGGACGAGAGGCAGGCTCGTGTTTATGGCGAGTTTATGTATTTCCGTGAAAAGATATGGACTGCGCTTGATCCTTCTGTCCACTTTGTTAATCCTGAGGATTATCCGGTCGATTTTGCGAAGGACTATATTGTCCAGACGGTTGACCCTCATGACAGCAGACCAACAGCCTGTATTTATGGTGCGCTCCAGTTTATTGAGCATAGCGATGATTATAAGCGCAAGATACTTGAGGGCACTGCATATCAGCAGGTAAGGCGTATTATATTTGCCGAGACCCCTCGTGATCAGAACCAGCCGTATTGGGAGATGTACAGAAGTATGCGCCTTGATGAAGAGCCTCAGCATTGGGCTGAGTATGAGGATGAGCTTGGCATATATGCAGTGCATCGGAGAGTCATAGACAAGCGGTATGGCTTCCAGACTAAGCTAAGTAGCAACATTGCAAGTATTTACGCTAACGCTGGCAAGGAATTAAATTCAGCTTTCCACGGTAACAAGCGGTTTGTCTATGAGCCAAGCTATGATTTACGGTCTACGGACAGTGATGGTTTGGGCGAAATATCCTATGGTCACAACTTGGTTAACAAGGCTCTTGATGTGCTTGAGGATGGGAAACCGGGTTTGGTAGTATGGAATAATTGTTATCACACAAAGAATGGCATGACCCACTATATTCGCAAGCGGTTAACCAATAGGAACGGTAATGAAATAGCCGTGGGCGAGAGCAAGATTATTGAGAGATATAAGGACTTCAACGATGTTCTCCGATATTTTACGGCAGTAAATATGACAAAGAGTTATATCGAGCTAAAATACGAGAGCGAAGAGAACGAGGTATCTAAGCGGAACAGAAGTGTTCCATATCACCAAGTAAATGGCAGTCGCAATATATATAAGGTATTGGGTCGCCAAATGAGAAAAGCGAGGCAATGATGACCTTAAAAGAGTTTTTGGAAAAGCGAGAGCGTGGGCTTAAGCGTAATCGTTTAGAGAATTGGCTTGACAGGCTTAACTTTGCCCAGATGGGCAGACAAGATTGGGATAAGCGAGCCATAATCTGCGATAGGATAAGGCATAACGATATACCGTTAATGGACGCCGGCAGCGAGTTGCCTGAGTTTACCGATAAATATTATCGTGATAACTGGATAATGAAGTCCAATGTGTGGAAGGAAAGCTATATCAGGGCTGCCGATATAATTGTTGAGCTTAAGAGCAGGGCGTCGACAGACATGGACGACAGAAATCGTGAGTTTCTTGAGATGGAGCTTAACTATACGATGGATGAGTTCGACATGATAAACGATACTCCTGACACTGTCTCTGACTGGATTTGGTATGGATACGGTGTGTCCTACCTACCGTGGAATACAATGAAGGCTGACAAGAATTGGCGCACCGGAGTCCCTGAGTTTCGCTATCACCCATGCAAGTCTTTCTGGGTAGACGAGAGTTCAAACCATAGTGGTTGGAAGAACCGGAGATGGCAATTTGCCAAGTTCCCCATTGACGTTGACGAGGCGAAGGAAATGTATCCTGAGCACGCAGAGAAGATAGTAGAGATGATGGATAATCCGGATCATGGTGACAGCGAACACAAGCGAGACCTATTTGACGTATATTTGTGTCAATATAGAAGTAATATCCGAGTCGATATGGTTGACGTGACGTGGATAGACGGTGGTCAAGAGCACGTGGAGCAAGTATTCTACAAAGAAATTGAAGACTATCTTGCAAATGGCTCGGAATTAACCGACCCTCCAGACAACATATACATAGGCGACAGATATACCATAGAGCGAGAGTGCTGGTTTCAGTTCTTCTTTAGTCCTGACATATCGGAAATGCTCACCGACATAGAGTATATTGGTGACAGGGGTCACTTCCAGATATTGTGGGGGATGAAGATGGGTAACGATGTTTACCCAACAAGCTGGACATATCTCTTGTCTGATCTTCTTGACATTAAGACGGTTGCCATGACCCTTGCCGCAGTTCAGGCTATAAAGAACGGAAACCCGATGCCATTGGTACAAGAGAATGCTATAAAGAATATGCAAGAGTTCAAGGAGCAGCGCAACAGCCTTGATTATGTGGCGGAAATATCAGAGGACTGGGCAAGGATGCATCCCGGAGAAAAGCCGATATCCTTCGCTGAGGGCAGGTTTGATCCAAATGTAATGATGGTGCTGAACAATTATATCACTGAGGCGATAAAAACCAGCACCGGGGCGATAGACTCTGCACGTGGCGAAGCGGAATATTCTGGGCAGAGTGGAGTGCAAACAGCGCAGCTGCAATCCGCTGCCGCAATATACACAAAGCAGGATGAGCTTAGTTTCAGGGATTATCTCCGCCAGGTGTCAGAATTGCTATTACAATATATTGGTGAATACCGCATATACGAGCACAGCCTCAGGGGCGTAAACGAGGTTGGCGAAGACGAGACCATAACCATAAATGAAAACAATATAGCGGACTGGGACTGGGAGTTATATTATCCGATACCGATTATAGAGAACACTCCTGAGACAATAAAGCAGCTGAGGCGTCAAGAGGCGATCCAGCTTAAGGGCATGGGAGCTATAAGCAATATCGATATGTTAAGGATGCTCGACTACCCCAACGCAATGCAGCTTGAGCAGAACCGGATAAACGAGAACAATGTCATGCAGCTTGCTAAATTCCTCAATGACAACCCTGACATAATGAACGCAGTAATGTCTGGAGTTGGCAATACTGAGGGGACTGGATAGCCATCCGAAGAGAATAATGAGCAAGAAAATCAAAGAAATGAAGAAAACTCTTGACAGAAAACACAATGGCTAAATAATATACACAAATAAAGATGGAGCAATTCTTTGAAACTCCATTGGAGGAATAATGATGACACGTGACGAAGTAAGTCCCAACGGGAGCAATGGTAGTTCTCCCAATGACAACGTAGATACTGATATCAGAACTTTAGAGATTGACGGGGAGCAGTTCGATTTCCGTGAAACGGACGACAGCATTGACATTATTGTCCCCGACGATATGCCTGAAGAGAAGCGAACCAAGATTGAGAAGAAAGCAGAGGAGTTCAAGCATACCCTTGCCTCGGCAAAGCGGAAAGCAATGGAAGCAAACCGAGAGCGAGAGGATTTAAGGCGTGAGCGAGAAGAGCTTGAGCTTGAGCGAGAGCGGCTCCGCAAGGAAAAAGAATCCCTGCATTCTCTGAGGGGAAGTAACGTCACAAACGATAACGCCATACTAAATGCGTTTGGCGTTGAAACGTGGGATGATGTTTCACAGCTTCAGGTCGAGAACCCGGAAGAATATCACAGAGGGCTTGCCCGGTATAATGCCGAGATAGCAGCCCAGGATGCTTATATCAGACTTCGCAATGAGTCTCTTAATAAGACCATTATGGACGAGGGATACAACCCGTCAACGGTAGCGGCGTTTGCAAAGGCAAAAGGTATAGCTAACCTTGATGTTGCCTTTGACTATTATAAGCGTGTAAGTGAGAAGCCAAAGGGAATTAGCCTTGCTGATATACAGAAGAAGGCGGTGAAGATCGTTCCCAAGGGATCGGTTGAGCCAAAAGAATCTAAAAAAGCAATAGGACTCAGGGATTTGTATAAGGAAATAAATGACTAACCTCTGTGTCCACCAACATATGAGAGGTTAAAATGCCTAAATCTGGCTTGACATATGGCGTGGATATTACTTCACGCACACAACTGATTGACGGGCTCGATTCTCAAAGAGTATTCTTTGATGACGAGGCGAAGCTCCACGAGCTTGAGCCATCAGCGAACCCGTTTCTAACCGTCCTTTTGGGGATGAAAACTGCTAAAAAGAAAGCCTCTGGCGATCTTGAAAGCTATGTAGAGCACCGAGGAAGCTATATAAATGATCCGCTTTTCTTTGTAAAGGCGTCAGATACCACCGCTATCGCCGCACTTAATGCAAATGCGGCAGAATACAGTGGGCTGTCAGTATCGCTGACTCCCGCTGGCAATGCGATTAGCCCTCACCCGTTCAAAAAGGGCGACGTGATGATTCTTGTTGACACAGTTGACGAAACCAAGACCGCAACTATTATCATGTCAGACACAGATGATGACGATGAAATAAAGTTCAAGCTTTTGACGTCTGCTCCTGGTTTTAACATTGTGGCTAATGCCGCAAACGCAACAAAGCTTTACCACGTTGGCAGAGCTTTTGCTGAAGGATCAGAAGAGTCAGAGGCAAGATATGAGAAGCCCGTAACCTGCTGGAACGAGATTGGCTCCTTCAAGGAAAGCTATTCAATCACAGACCAGCTTGCGGCTACCAGTCAAATAGTATACGGCAATGAGATGCTCAAACAGCTATCATGGGCACAGATGCGCCTGCTTAAAGACGTTGACCGCATGCTCCTGTATGCTTCTCAGCGTATCAATGCAACCAATCCATTCGCAGCTCCAGGCAGTGCTCCCCTGCTTAACGCAGATGGGGAGATAATCAGAACATCTGTATCGATGGAGCAGGCTATCCGAGCTGGAGAAACCGTTGGCATCGGAGGCAGTCGCCTCTTCAAAATGACTTCGGCTACAGTAACCCCGGATATCTTCGACCAAAATGTGATCGATGCTACCAGATATGGAAGCAATCACCTCTGCTTCGCAGGGGCGGGATTTGTGGCGGCTCTCAGCTCAATGGCAAGACGCAACAGCCAATACAAACTTGAGCCCGGCGACACGATGTATGGCATGAAACTGAAGAAGTATATTACTCCTTATCAGGATCTTGACATCGTGATACACAAGGGGATGAAGGGACGCCTTGACAATGCTATGTTCATGGTTGACATGAATCAGATCCAATTGCGTCAGCTTATCCCGATGTATTCAAAACCGCTTGTCACCAATAGAACTGCCAAGAAATGGGAAATGAGATGGGATGTTGGACTTAGAGTCTATCTTCCTGAAGCTCATAGCCTGTGGTTCATGGTATAGGAGGAAAAGATGGCAAAGACAACTAAATCAGTCTCTCCGAGCATAGCAACCGTAACTGACGAAGCTGTAACTGCAGCGAATAATGTAATCACCTCCGAGGCCTTCGAGACCGAGGGGATGGTTGGCAAGACAGTCCTTGTTCAGCCAGAGGTGACAACTGAGCTTACGCTTGTAACTGCCTCCGCATTACTTGGTGTGACCATCCAGTATTCTATGGATGGCGTCAACTTTGTTGACTCACCCAAAACTGCAATCACGCCAGCCATTGCAACGGCAGCAACATCCCTGACCACAGGGGCAAAGACGCCATACGTAGTCGACATGACCGATTTGCTTATGCCTTATGTTCGTGCGGTGTGGAAAGCATATCAATCTGACGGATCAACTTCCAGGAATATTACAGCAGGAGCTATCAAGACTACCTTCTGCTTTGGGCGATAACGCCTCCTCAACAGCACTAAGCCGGGGGAGAGTTTTCATCTCCTTTTCTCTCCCCCATATTTAAGGAGATATTATGACAAAGTATACATTCATCAAGGAGCGGCAAGAGTGTGGAAACATAGACGGCTGCAAATTTGTCGGCGACGTATTTGAAACCAACGATGAGGAAATAGCTGCAAGATTAAGGCAGTCAAAGACATTTAACAAAACGGTAAGGGAAATAAGCAATTCTACTTCCAAGAAAGAGGATAGCGATAGCGTTGTGGGATCAGACAATTATGACGACATGGACTATGCGTCTCTTGTCCAGATGTGCAAATCAAGGGGACTTCCCGCCAACGGGAAGAAGGTTGACATTATAGCCCGCATAAGAGAAAGCGACCATGAACATAAATAGCGTATATGCCAATGTGAGGCTTGCTGTCCCCGATGCAACATTGGTAGAAATGAATAAGTACCTTCTGGCAGAGATTGATGCGATTAATGCCAGTGGAATCGAGTCCATCCGCAAGTATGAGATAGTTTACCCCGTAGTGGCCGAATACGGGACAGTATCCGAAAGAAAACATACGCAATCCTTCAATTATTATCCCACCGAAAAGTGCTTTATTCTCCCATCTGAGGTTGTGCTTGTTGAGAAGATATTTTACTCTGGAAATCAGATCAAAGAGATGGACACGGCACAAATGGTAAGCGAAACGAATTATGGCTATTCATATTATATAACCAACACCGGAGAGATGTATTTATCTTTTGATCTTGCAGATGGCGAAACCATTATTATCATGGGGTCGTTTGGCGGGCACACCACCGATACTCTACCTGATAAATGGATACCATATCTATCAAATTCCATAATTGCAGGTCTTGTTTCGCATGAATATAAAGATCCTGATGCCTATGCAGTTTATTCACGCAAGGCTATGGATAGTAAGGCTTATACCGTAAGCCCTGCCACCCAAACAAAATATATGCGGAGAAACGGGAGGCTATACTAATGACCGTTACACAACTTGCTGCCGAGATATGTAGTCGTGCCGGAGAGGGATACCAGAATTATACTGCTCGTGCATTGGCTCACTTCAAGTCAGCCGTGCTTGCCCTTCTGAACACATCAATGTCCCCAGACGTTGACGCTCCAGGGCTATGTGCTATATATGAGGATGAGAGCTATGATGTATCTGGCGGAATATCGCTATCAGCCATATATGATGCACTTAACCTTACTGATGCAACAATACTGTCAATAGAGGTGAATGGAGAGCCGCTTGAGAGACTGAGTGCACAGCAGTATGCCGCATCAAAGCTGAGACCAGACATATTGATAAACGGCTCAGCCTACTATCTTTACAGCAGTGAAGAGAAAACGGGTGGGAAAATTGTTATACTTGGCCATGACAGTATAGAGGAGATTCCCATAGTAATACGTGCCATTGGATGGAGAGCAGAGCTGTCAAGCACGGCAAGCACTATTAGCCTCGAAAGCTATTTTTCTACGAATATGTTAGAGAAGGCGATCATGCTGTCCACGGAAGAGCTAAAGCGGGAAATAGCGGCATGATAAAAGCCATAGATATATCAAAGGGCATGAACAACGTTGCCGATGTACACCTCATGAACGATGGATATGCCGATGAGATAACCTGCCTATATCTTGACGAGAGTGGAGTGTGGAAAGACATACATAAAGCCAAAGAGTTGCTTGACTTAAGTGAGACACATTTTGCCGACGCTGTCAGGGTAGCCAAATGGAAGCCCTTTGCTTTACCTACGTCTTGCATTGATGATTATGTATATGTAGTAATTAATACGGATGGAAGAGTCATGCTGGTGTGGCGAAATGTGGGAACTCCAGAGCGTTGGGGTACCAAGACGGTATTTACCGGAGTGGATGATTCCGCTTATGTTTACACGCTGGACGCAACACAGTTTCTTTTTGTTGATGGCATCAACGGAAAGCGTGCAAAGCGCATAGTCATAGAAACCGATGGAAGCATCGTCGGGTCAGATATGGGTTCGACGCCTCCGACAACCAGACCAATATTTGAAAACGTAGTATTAACAAGTGAAAGGGACGTTGGCACTCGCATAAAGCGTGGGCATTGCCTTGCCATCTGCTACACATATGTAAACGACAGAGAGGAAGAGAGCAATCCTTCGCCTACCCTTATATTAGACAGTGTGCAAAGGCAGGCGCGTGGGCACTTTTCTAAAGATGGGAAGATATACTATTACCCTGTTACTGGCGGCGAATATGTATATACACAAGAATTAACTGGGTCAATAGACAGCATACTTTTGACCGTCCCGATAGACAGCGCTTCCGTTAAAAGGGTGAACATATATCTGTCTGACGTAAATGGAGTTGAAACAATAGCCCCATTAGCGGAGATGAGGTTAGCCTTGTCCAGACCAATATATGGTTACCCAGACACAAAGAGTATATCTGTTAACGTTCCCTTATCTGATTTAGAGGTGAGCCACGACAATAACGTTTCTACTAAGGGTGACACAATTACTTTGGTGGATGGTGTAACGTATATTGGGAACTCGGTGCAAGGCACTCCGCTAATTGATAGTGCCGAGAGGATATGGGAATTGCGCATTTTTAATGCCAATAAGTATAACTATGTAAACAGATTTATAACAATAGACTTATACGATGAATACGGCACACGCCCCAAAGACGCACTGTTTCTTAAGGGTCTTAACTGGGATGATCAGGACATGGACAAGATAAGGCTCTATGATGACGATATGATAACTCCTCTTGAGGTGTACCACTATCCTTTGGATAGTGTTATCCAGCTACATCGTCCGGTCACGGCATCATACGATGCAACTGCGGCAAGTGTTTACGTCCCTTCATCTGGGGCGAACAAGCTCTTCCTTAAGGCAAAGCAAGCGGGGACGGTAGGTAACTCTCTCACCGTTTCGTCTGGTGTTATCCCAACACAAGCATCAATCGCCTTTGCGAATGATGGGTATATTCTGCTTGAGAGCGTGGGAGAAAATTATAACATGGTCGTTACCATAGCATCTGTTAATCCATCACAATCATTGGACATGAGTATAGATACATCGGTTCCTGGGATATGCTCAATTAAAATATCGCCAGAGACAGATGCCGATGGGAACATCCTATCAACCTTAGGCGATATTGTGGGTATAATATCTGGGTATCAAAATTATGATAACTACGTGACCATAGTAGACCAATCTTCTGACTCCAGCGCATTACTGCTTAGTCAGCCAACTATTTATGCCAAGTCTCCCTTACTGGCATATGCTGAAAAGATCGGCACTAATACAGTGCTTATGCTGCCCTATGACTCCGAGACAGAGTTATTCACGTCAAGATTTATTGATGTGCACAATGCCATAATTAGCTCACAAGACGTAGACATAGTATCAGAAATAGTTGAAGGGACAGAGTATGGTGCAATATTTGAACCGTTCACTCAGGCACTATTATCAGGCGGAACTGGAAGCGCATCGGCACAGGATAATAATGTGTTTTGTAGATGTTTATCAATGATAAGAGGGTGCGTGATACCGTCTAATATAGAGAAAACGTTATATCTCGTAGAGCATAAAGAAGATCCCAAAAACGAGGGAAGATTTATTGAGCTGACCGATGGCTATACAGGCGATAATCATATAGATATTACTGACTTTTATAGAGAAAAGCTAATACACAACCCCATACAAGACATAGACACGGTTGTAGTTTCCCAAATGGATGAAATAGAGGGGGCAAATTATCCCGGAGGTGACATTGACACGAGGATGCGCAATGCCGCCAATATATTTGACAAACTATGGGATGACGGCGGTCAAGAACCATACGGTGTAAGTCCAATCGTTACCGGCATCCCTGATCCATATCTGCGCACAAATGCCACACTGTATGCATACACCCTTGGTCAGATACCTGCCCCACACTTGAGAAGAATAAGGACAAACAATAAATTTACAGAAACAGGCACAATGTGGTGCAGATGGAATTTGAAAGTTCCAGGAAACGGATTGATAGCACCAATACTAAGGGTAGAAGAAGGTGGGGTAGGTAGTGCTGATGCTGATGCAATAGGTGCCATAATGAGGATATTTTATAGAGATGGGGGCGTGTATCCAGTAGAGGTAGACGTTTATATTAGCTCCCAACATAGCATGCGCATAGGCTCTTTCTCGATATCGATTCCAGAGGGTGGGATTTATCCTTGTGGCATGGTTGTCTCATGGCGAAGGGGAACCGCTTATGGTGACAATACGCAATATACCGTAGCTATACTTATAAATGATACACTAAAATTCTTTCATCACACCTTAGAGTTTCACAGTGTCGACATGAATAATGATATGCTCCTCGTTCACTCAGTAAAGGATAGTTACTACGGAGAGGAAATCTTCCCGCATTGGCTTGGCTTGCGGCTAAACAGCTATGTCGAAAACGAGTGGCAGGCGTTATCGATTCTGCGGTTCATGCCGTTCTACCCAACTGATGGCATAGGTGCGTATAACGAGTTTGGTCTTATTGGGACTAATCAAATTGGTTTTATGAACAGCAATGTAGACATCGGCGTAATGCAAATCAGTAGTGACATTCGCCCTGGAAGGGTAACGTGGGGCAGTCAATATAGCAGGTCTGCCATGAATGAGATAAATATAAATGAAAACGTGCTTGCTCTTGCCTCCGTTAGATCCTTCCAGCCATCAGATGAACATAATACTGTGCTTATATTTACGCCAGACAACGTTTATATGCTTTCCTTGCTTGGAATGAATGCAGAAGATTACCGGCTACTGAAATTCATCTCAGGTATAGGCATTGCCAACAAGTATGCGATATGTGCTACCCACTCAGGTATCGTATGGCTGTCCGATCATGGTCTAATGGAGATTTCCGCCAATGGGGTAGCGAACATAAGTAAGGGCATTATGGACATGACCAACGTCAGCACAATCACATACGACGGCGAGCATAACTGGATATGGGCAAGGGGCACCGTTTCAGGCAAGGATATCTGCTTTGTTTTCCAATGCGATGAGAGAGTGTGGTGGGAATACAGAGGTGACGTTATGCCCGATGATTTTATAGGCGGAGTAAAAGACTGGGCATGGGTATCATATACAGACAAGAAGGTGTATGAACATGGCAAAGAAAGCAATGGGGGCGACAACACCATAAGAACAAAGGCAATTATGCCTTTAGGAAAAAAGATTGGCAGGATAAAAGCAATAAGTTCAATGCCATCTGCTTCGTATTCTTTAAGCGCAAAACTATATGGCGAGAATATAGAAAACAGCAAAACGACGTCCACCGTGACGGCACAGACCAATAGGAAAACCGCTATTCCGGGACTATCTGCGGATTACATACAGCTTATATTAAGCGGTATAAGAGACGTTATCACTATACAGACAGAGCAATAAGAGGTGCATAGATGGCAAACCAATATGAAAACTACATAAAGAGACTGAGAAGCATTAGAGCAATGCGCCCAGAAATGCGCGTTTATGAACGCAATATTGCTCGGATGGCAGAACCCTTTAATATCATGAATCGGCGCATTGCACAGACTACCAAGGCAGGTGGTGCATCAACAGCCGCACAGGTAGCAGCTCTATCCGAAGGAAGGCGGGACTGGAACAAGGCTCAGACAGAGATGTATGGGCAAACAATGGATGTTATAGGCGAGAGGGAAATGCAGATTGACACCAAGATAGCCGAAGTCGAGTTCCAGAACGAGCAATACAAGGAGCAGCAGAGAAGAGAAAAGGCTGCGAAAAGATCGGGCTTGCTTAGGACGGTGGTATCTGGTATAGGCATGGCTGCTGGTGCCGCTCTTGCCCCAATGACCGGTGGGGCATCGATGCTTGCAGGCGCAGCTCTCGGCGGAGCAATAGGACAAACCGCAAGCGGTTTCATGGGGATCAATAAAGAGGGCAAACTAAGCCTTGATCCCGATGAGTGGGATATGGACACAATAGAGCAAGGCATGGTGTCGACAGTGACACAGCTTGCAACAAATGCAAACCAACGGGCTACGAAGAATACGTTTGGCGCATACGCCGAAAATTCTGGCAGGATCATGAAATACATTAACGATAACCCAAACAATGCGACGCAGGTAATGTTCGACATTCAGCGACTTCTCTCTGGTGGCAACGAGGTCGAGCTAAGGGAATATATTGACAATTTATTTGGAGGTGAATGATGCCCATTAACTTTACAGAGCTCGTTGAGAGAGTAGAGGCAAAGAACAGGCAGAATCGTGCAGAGCTAACCTCGCAAGTAATGCCGTTTCTTGAGGTTGCAGTTAAGAAATCGTTGTATGAGCAGGAGAAGAGAAGGGCAGCCGATGAGTCGGTGACAGCCTTTACTGAGCTTGGTAAGGCAACCGGAGTTGACTTCGTTCCAATGACCGGAGCCGGAGGCAAGGCTCTTGACCCTAAATACCAGCAAATGGCATATAGTGCACAGGCTGAATCGCAGGCGCCAATAAAACAGATAGAAGCGTTTGCAAGTGTCTTTGGAACAGACCTACCAGAGAACTACAACAATCTAAAGCCTCAGGAGGCAACGCTCGTATTGGAAAAAATGAAACAAGATTATGCTACGGAGCAGACAATAGCAGATATACTAACTATGTATCCAGATATAGCAGAAAAGGTTTCAGGAGACCCAAGATATCAGGGCGGTAACCTTAAAGTCAAGGCTGCGCTGGTTCGCAAGGCATTAGCTGATAAAGAGGCTCAGGAGGATTTTGATCGGAAAATCCAAGAAGAGATTGCTAAGTCAAACATTAGAATTGGCGAGTATCAGGTTAAGTCAAACATAGACATAAAAGAGGCACAAACAAAAACTAATATCGGCGGCGGTTCAGGCAGTGAAAGCACAGCTGGAGAGCGCAAGGCAGCTAATATAATAAAACAGTACGAGGGTGCTGGCAAAGTATATGGCGGATCTACCGTAATCATAAAGAAAGAAGCCGATGGGATAGCCGCTTACTCTAACATACAGGGCTATGAAATAAGGAAAAAGCGTGGAGCCTACGAGTTTAAAAGCGGAGGCAAGTGGAGACCGTTAAAGATAGACAAGGATAAGCCAGCCAACCTTATCATGACAAAGGGCAGGAACAAAACGCTTTATAACGCCAAGAACATACTTGATGGGGCGTTAACAGAGTATAGTAACAGCCTATATACAGTTGGAGGCAATCGGCAACAGCAGGCTGAGCCTCCAGCTAATGATGCAAAAACATATAATGAATTTGACGATATATTCAAATGAGTAAGATAGAGAGATTCCTTTCCGATCCGAGATATCAGGCGCTTGATGACGCAGGCAAGAAGGAAATGCTTGTCCTGTTTTTCAATAAGTATGTAACGCAGGACGCGAGATATTCCCTCCTTGACGAAGAGGGCAAGGCTCGTGTTTATTCTAAATTTATGAGTAAGTATTATGGCGAGCCTGAGGTGAAAGCACCTAAGCAAAAGACACTGTTTTCGGGACTAAAAAGCGAACTTTCGGGACTAAAAAGCGAACTTAAGGGGACAATGTCTCTTACGCAAAGTGCAGAGGCAATCAGCACCGGAGAGGTTGAGACGCAAACCCTTGACAGGAGAAATAAAGCTTATCAGAAAGTTATGGCAGACAGGGAAGAGGCTCTAAGGATAATAGAGAGAGAGCGCAACCTTAAACATGCAATCCCTCAAGACAGGGTGGCTGCCGGACAGCAATACATTAAGAAGGTTAAGTCCATGCAGGACGCCCCTAGGTATCCCATTAAGTCACAATACACCGTAGCGATGGAAAGGCTACAACCTAATTACTACACAGACCCAATAGAGCGACAGGTAGCCTACGAAATAGTCAACAAAGAGAAGCTTGCTAACGCGCAAAGAGAATACCAGCGCATAGCAGAAAGAACGGCAAGCGCAACTCCTGAAGAGCGCAAAGAGATAGAGAAAAGCTTGGCTGTCCAGCAAACCCTCATCGACTATTATGCTACAGGAATGACGGCAGCAGAAAGGGCAGCATATCAAGCAGGGCAAGAAGGCAGCGAATCATTCAGAATGGTAAAAGCACTTGGCGTCGGAAGCATTGATCTTGCAAGCAGCGTATATCAGTTATTTAATCCTGACAGCAAGTTTGCAAGAACGATTAACGCTTACTCAGCAGGACTCCTTGAGCAAAGCGGCAACCCGCTTGAGGATGCCTTCGCACAGGTTTTTTATTCCATGCCAATGACTCTCGGCTACTTCATGACCAGCGGTATATTGGGTACAGCGGGAACTGCGACAAAAGCAGCGTCTATCGCAACAAAGGCAGGGGAGGTTGCATCGCTCATGCACTCCGTAAACATCAACGCTTACATGACGGCAAAGAAGTACTCTGATGCGATATCTGGATATGGCTCTGCAACTGCGGTGCCGGAAGGCGTATTCTTGGCTGGATCAACCGCTGCGCTTGTAGAGTCCTCTATTGAAATGCTGTCAGATACGGCTCAGGCAAAGATCGTTCTTGGGCAAGCCAAACGAATCGGGCGCAGGGGCGCAGAACAGATCATTAAAAACTCCCTAAGCGGAAAAATATCCGGCTACGGCACAAGGCTCGCAACCGGCATGGCCGAGAGCGCAATAACTGAATTTACGGAAGAGATACTACAGGGCGCATCCGGGATGATTTTCGATGTTATGTCGAACCAGCGAGAAGTCCCGTCACTTGAGGAAGCGTTCAAAGAGCTTATGTACTCAGGAGCCGTTGGCGCTCTTGGCGGAATCACCTTCGGTCTTGGTGGCGGCATCATGGTGCAATCGTCAAACTATCAGAACTGGAGAGAGGTTAAGAAGCAGGCGGCATCTGGCAATGAGCATGCGGCAAGGCTTTGGGAAGCAAGGTCTATCCTTGACAAAAGCAACCCTAACGGGGAAGTCTGGAAAAGCGATGTTCAAAGGGCATACGATGTTATCAAGTCAGACCTTCATGCTGTCGCAGAGAACAGATACCAAGAGGACAATCCAAGCATAGCTCAGGCTATGGCTCAGATGTATGACGCATACGCTATGGTTGACATGATAAAATCTCCGCAACAAGAGGCTGTGCGTGAAGCTATGCAAGCAGGAATACAGAGAATTTTTGACCAGAAGAGGGCTACAGCCATCCAAGAACCCACACAGAAAGCGGCAGCAACTGAGCCGAAGAGCATTGAGGACACCATTATCAAGCTCTTGCAAGAGGGAAATATTGAGGCAGCGGAAAGCACTCTCAATGAAGCCATTAAAAACAGGGTAACGGGAATAAATGTTCCCTACCTGCGGACACTTGTTAATGAGTCTAAGGCTGTGGCAGCGAGAACTGCAAAAGAAGCAGCGGATCAGAAAGAGCGACAGGATATCATAGACAGGTATGGTAAGTATGCCGATATGTCTCACAGTGAACTGCAAGATGAAGCCAAGAAGCGTGGGCTAAAGGCAGGCGGCAAATCGACAGACATTATGGCAAGACTGAAAGAAAGCGATCAAGCAAAGCCAAAAGCCGAGACCACCACGGCAAAGCCAGCCGCAAAGAAACCATTTACTACTAATGAACCCACTGAGCAGCAGCAAGATCGAGCTATTAAGGAATCCTTAATAGCTGAAGAAACACCTAAGAAGGCAAGCAAATATGAGTCAATGAGTTATAACGCCTTGCAGAAAGAAGCCAAGAAGCTTGGCATAAACTCGTTTGGTGTAAAGAAGGCAGAACTTATCAGGCAGCTCGAAGAGAAAGCCGCCGACACAGAGAAGACAAAGGAAATTAAGCCAGAGGTTAAAGTAAAGGTTGATTATTTTAGCGATCCAGACAA
>Ga0116182_1003202_pt1 | contig 15381 bp, 9 predicted proteins | sample AD_UKC077_MetaG_FD_89805 | JGI IMG/M metagenome (GOLD analysis project Ga0116182, IMG submission 89805) | Active sludge microbial communities of municipal wastewater-treating anaerobic digesters from USA - AD_UKC077_MetaG | ecosystem: Engineered > Bioreactor > Anaerobic > Digestate | place: USA...
AGATTCGGGTTCGGCTTGTCCCCCGAGAAGTAGCCCTCGGGCATGCTGGGTATACTACCTGATTTCTTCCCTGGATTCTTTTTTGGTGTTCTGTTATCGATCATCTTCATTGCAGATACCCCCTACTTGAACTCCATCGTGCGTTGCGTTCCTTTCGGCGTCAGTCCCAGAATATTCCCAAGACTGCCGACGCGCCGGACAATCCGCCCCGAATTGAGGTTTACTACAAACTTGTGGATCAACACATTGCGGACCTTCTTTCGACCATCGTGATAGGAATACGTGAGAGTAAAGAGGCGGTTAACACTCCCCTGGTTCCGCTCTTCGTCATCGATCTCAATCGTGGTTGGAGTGAAACGGAAGTCGACAGTATGCTGACTCCAGGGGGACAGAAAAATCACACGGGGCCTGAGCGGTGTTGTATCAGGATTGTCGCTTTCTCGGGCATCGAGATCGATGCGGAGATCTTCACCGGCAAAGCTTGAATCCCCCGAATGGCGGAACTGCACTCGGAATGTTATCTCCTCCCCTTCGTAGATTTCAGTCGGGGCGGCGATGAACTCCACCGAAACGGGTTCTCGCTCAGTGGACTTCACCTTGAGCACGGCCATAGGGATCAGCAGTTCCTGGAGTGAGATGCCGCCATGGGAATATGCATCCGGTTTGAAGTACTTCCCGGGCCGGGAAAATGCGTATCCAACCTTGGGGAAGACTATGGATTCCCTCTTCTTTACTACCTCATTCCGGGTCCGTTTCTCGATATATCGTTCCTCAACCGGCAATCTGAGAATTTTTGGTGAAAATTCAATGATGTTTGACTGAATGTGTGGGGGGAGATGGGTCTGAGATAGTGGCTGCGGAAGCGCACAATGCAGATAATGGCAATCACCCGGATCCGAAAGATCATCCTTTTTAAACCAGATCTCGTCTCTTCCAACAGGCCCAAATCCATGGTCCGCTGTAACAAACACCTTGGTTCCCGGTGCAAGATTTCTCATGATCGCCATGACATCGCGTTCAATGAAGCGGCGAAACTCTTCGTAGATATCAGCAAGAGGGCGGGCGGGAACCATTTTGCCATCCACTTCTTTCATCCGGATATTGTGCAATCCTTTATCGCAGAATTCGAAGATATACATCTCAAGCTTCCCTGAATCTGCAGAATAACGGACGGTCTGCCCGATGCCGAGATCTGTTGGATCCACCTTTTCTATCTTGGGAGAGAACGCAAATTCTCGAGCGACGGATGCTTCGAGGAGTGAATTCTCTGCATCATTGGGTCTGAAAGAATCCGGAAAACCACCTGCAGAAATCGCATTCCGGGAGATCTTTGTTTCTGATGGGATAAGAGAGCAACCCCGAAGCTCTTCGACAACCTCCATAAATTCGAGGAGCTGAGGCCGGAGGAACTCATCCCAGATATCATACCGCATGCCATCAAATATAAAAATCACCGCATTCTCGGTCTGCGGGTCCCAGTGAGGTTTCAACAGTCGTGAAATAAATTGGCTGGTGAGCACAACCTCCTCGCTCCCCTCCGTCCAGGAAGGGTAATCGCGTTTGACAACCTCCTGGAACCGGATATTGAGATCGTTGATGAGCTTCTCTTCTTTCCCTTTAATTTCCGGAATTCTCTTTCGCACGAACTCCAATATCTCAATGAATTGTTGTGGAAGGCGTTCTTTCCTTCTTGGGAGAAGGAGATCGTCAGCAGTAAAGAGAATACGTTCCACCACAGAGAGAGAATACTCAAGTCGGTTGATGTGTTTTTCATTCCAGTACTTCCAAAATGTAACGAGATTCAAATCATCCGTGGGTTTGACCTTGACTAATCTATCGACAGTTCGCAGATTTTTTCGAATCTGAAGCAATTCATAGACATTTTTATACGCATCCTTGAGCAACGTCCACGCACGAGACGTCCGTTCGTCGACAAATACCGGCGTTTTCTCAATCTGGTCGCTGAATAAAAAATTATACAACTGCTTTTGATATTCCAAAGATGGTTTGGAGACATCAAGTCACGGATTGCCAATAGCAGGGTGAGGGAGCGGACGAGTGTTGAGAAATTCTCCTGCTGGATGACTGAAACAAATCCCTGTGGCTCATCAATGTGCAACTGATCAATGAGCAGGAGAGAGAGGGCCTCCTTATCCAGATAATTTTCCGCATCATCAAGATCAGCGTTTGCTCGTTGAGGCGATTCTTTAATCAAGCTCGGGGCGATGTTCGTGAGTTCTTCAGCAGAGAGGTCACCGAAAAACTGCACATCCGGAGCGATGCTCTGCAAGATTAACGGCCAGTTATCGCTATGCTGTGAGATGATAAGTGAAAGGTAAAACCCGCGGATAACCACATCGGGATCATGCTGGGCAAACCAGCAGAAAGGCTTGGGTGCTTTGGTGAGAGATTGTTTTACCGTTTTGATCACGTCGGGAGTGAGCAAGGAGAGTTCTTTCAATTCTTCATGTTTCAGAAGTCCAATTTTCCAGTAATCCCCGGGTTTTAACGATATAAATGCAGATTCTCCAATCCCTAATGAAGCGAAAGCCACAATTTTTCGGAGATCCTCATCGGTGAATCGCGAACTGTCAGCACGTCTCAAATTTCCATACGCATCCAGCACTCCTTCGAGATTCTGGGCGATCAGGCGTGCATACTGGCGATTGTTCACCTCTTTGGGCCAGGTCGGATCGCCATTGGTCTGGTCTTTGAGGAATTCCTGAAGATCAAGGGTGATATATGCCGATTCGGGGACTTCATCAAGTAGGTCTGGATAAAAAATCGGGGGAGCATGGCGTCCCTGTTCATGCCGCTGTCGCCCGAGGGGGGTTCTGTCAATCAGCAGGACTTTTTGTTTTTGTGGATCAGAATGTGCTTCCTGGAGAAGCTCGCGGAATACCAGATTCGTGGCCGCAACTATGGTGATGTAGTCATTGTTGTCGGCAAACGTTTTGAGGCCGTCTTCCGTAGGTGACAGCAGTTGCAGGGGATCCCTGAGAACTATGTAAGGTTCATTCTTCACCGATTCGAGTTTTTCCAGCACCCATTCCACGAGCATTGTTCCTCACTCCAGCTGAATCATCGGCAGGGAATCGTCATCGTGCTCGATCGATTCCAGTTCCCGCATGAGGAATTCCCTGAATTCATCGACAATGTCGGCAATATGCTCGCGTTCTATGGTCTGGATGCTCGGCGTGAACGAGCTGATGCAAACCGGTTTAATCACCAGCTGCTTCAGATAGCGATTAACCGTGTCTATAAAGTTCGACCCGTCACATTCCATGCTCCGCAGATACTGCTGGACATCCTCGACGGATTCACAGGAAAGTAGACCATCGATGATCGGATCGCCCGCCCCCTGTTCGAGTCGTTTTTGTATGGAGGGATTAATGAAGAATTCAAGCGCGGATTTGAACGCCAGCTGGAATGTCCTTTCTACCTCTTCCACGCATTGATCGGCATTCTGGAGGTAATTTTCGTAATTGGCAAAGGAAAGACCACATAAATGCTCAGGTTTGGCTCTTAGTTCCCGTTCGATCGAAGCATGTGAACTGTCGGGACAGAAGAAGATCTGGTCACGGCTGTTTTTAACAAGATCACGGATCTCGGTGGAACGCTTCTGCTTCAGGGCGTTGATCTCCTCGATTGTCGAGAGGATCTTCATATCATCACTCTGTACGAGCGCAGTGAGTCGTCCCTTATATTTCTCAAGCTGTCCGAGAACATTCTGATGGAGCGCCATATAGAGGGACGTATAATCCTGTACCAATTCCCGGAATGTTGCTTTTATTGCAGTATCCCCAATGCCAATCAATTCGGTCCTCAGTCGCAAATCATTTGAGATGAACGGTGTGATATCATGCATCGCCTGATCAATCACATCTCGTTTCGCACGAATATCATCCAGTTCAGGACGATCGGTGAACGCATAGGTGCAATAACGGTGGATTGCGATAAGATCTGTGGAATATTCTAGGAACTTTTCTATCTCGTGATATTTCCCAAACTTGATGGCCAGATCATCGACTTCACCCGGATCAGCGCGGTCATCATCGAACGCAAGGTATCCCAGTGCATCTTTCAATGCGTAGAGGGTTAGATCGATATCATTACCCGCAATATCGTGCTCGAAGAGTGCCACGATCTGATCGAGCTCCTGGCTATAGGGATTCGGAGTCTCGAGGATGGTGAACAGATCATCGGCACGTTGTTTCACCATAGCCGATTTATCCCTTTCATGGACGAATAGCGCCTGTAGTCTGTCTCGATATCCAGTAATACTCATATCATCGTCTGTGGCGGGTATCTCTTCTTCAAGGAGTTTTGATGCATAAGGACGCAGAATATCCCAATTCTCCGGTTTCGCCATCTTTTGCAGTTCAATCATGTTGTCGAGGACATTTTTGTTGAACTCGATGGAGGATATTGTCGAATAATCGATGTATTGCTGGGGAACCTGAGCCCTGGTCCCGAGATTGATCCTGATCTTTCCTTCCCTTGCAAGGCAGAGCAGGTAGATCTGAAGGATACCGGGAGAAAGGCCATAATTTTTCCCATTTGGCCCATTTATCCCTGTAAAATTCTTGTAGATTACGGTCAATGGCATCGTCTGAGTTCCGTCGACGAGCTTCTCCTCGATGAACTGCTGAATATCCGTGATAAAGGAGTTATCATGAATATGAAGTGTTTTTGCATCCCTTGTGGTGATTTTTAATCCCGGCCCGAAGTTCTGCACCGCGTTCTCGTTCTTTCCGAGTTTCGTTCCTTTTGGAATCGATCCTCTTTTGACAATTCCGTTGATAATCTTCGTCACGTCCTCTTTGGCGAATATGGACGTCCCTTCAAAACCGAGTGTGCGCGAATCGTAGGTTGCGTTAAGCACACGATCGACAATTGGGGTGAGGATATTGACGAGGCCGCCTGCCATGTGGAATGACATATCAGAATTATCAAGTGAGCACATTCTTCCCCGAGCATAGCGATCTGTCACAATCCTTGCGGTGGTCCCCATCTCCGTCTGTAGCTGATCGTTGACCCAATCAATGACTGCAATAGCATCATCCGATTCCTTCCCCTGCCATAATTCCACAAGCCGACGATATGCAGCGAAAGTAATGAGGCGATCGCGTTCTTCTTGCGTCAATTCTCCCGGAATCCAGAATATGAGACGAGGATCCTTGTGCTGGATAAGATAGTTCATGACGAGATCTGCATCGACAGGCTTCGAACTGACAAAAACAGCAAAATCATGCCCATTTTCATCGCTCTCAATCAGAGGCAGTGGTTTATTCTCTGCAACAATGCGGTGCAGATCCCGCATCCCTATGATACCATACGTCTTTTTATTTTGCCAGAGAACTTCGAGTTCCTGATCCCCACGTTTCTTTCCCGCATCCCGCCAGGCAATATGGTTCGGAACTATGTCTCGGAATATTGACCTGATATCATGGTCAAGACCATAGGTCATTTTTCGGGTTCGAACATCCCACGCATCGAGTGCGAGAAGGTGCTCCCATGCATCCTTTTGCATGACCTCGTTTGCCTCAGCCTCGCTGCGAATCTTTTCAAACAATTCCCTGACCTGGATGCCTTCCTGCTCGGGATCAAACCGGAAAAGTGATTTTGCATCTTCATCCTTTTTCTCCCGGATCTGCGGTATTTCTTTTCTGAGCGCATCTGCGAGAATATCGTAGTGCTCGATATTTTCCTGGACAAGTGCATCCGGTGTTTTTTCATTGAGGATACTATTGGCCAGATCTTCCCCGGAAAGGCCAGCTGATTTCCTCTTTGCGATATGGTAGAGGAAGAGCGTTTGCAGGATATTGACAGCCCTGTCATGGTAAACCTTGAGAAATCCCTTTGGCGCCCCGTCGATGTGCTGTTTTGCGCTTTCATAAGATTTGTATTCCCGATCCCGTTTGGATTTTATTGCTGCAAGCCCCGCATTCGTACCGCTTGGATCTTCAGAATAATCCATCGCTTCATCGAAGAAGTCGTGGAGGCGGATTAATTCCTTCCGTTCAGACTTGATTGCGTGCTTCAAGGTCTGATGCATGAAGTGAATTGCTGACCGTGCGGTGGTCAGCTCGTGGGTGATATCCCTGAGCACTTCAATGGCCGGTTTATGGAAGGGAAAGAACTGGGCAAATTCGCTTTCTCCGATCTCCCGCGGCCAGGTAAATCCACGTCGGTAGTAATTGTAGTATCCATGAATCGCATCTGGTTTTTCGATATCACGCACGCGTGAGAGAACAATCGAGTAGTAATCGCTTTCCTCTTGAAGAAGCGGGACGAGTTTGAGCCGGTCATCCGCGATGATATTTTTCACACCGGCAACCCGCGATTCGATCGCCTGCTGGGCTGCACATACGGTCCAAATAGGGAGATTTTCCACATTTGCAAGTCGATTGGAGAGAACTACGAGCGTTTTTTCATCCTGCGCTCTGCGTTTGTCGTCACGGTCCTTCATAAAAAGTGAGACCTCGTCGATGAGCAGTAGAACACCGGTATAACCTTCATCGAGGATGGTCTTCACCATGTGGCGGAGCACGTCCTCGGTTTCCGCCTCGATATTCGGCCGCATGTCAAGGTATTCATCATAAAAGCGCCAGAGCACATTTCCAGCATTCTTTTTGAAGAGAGGAGATTTGTTGTCCTGGATATCGTTGATGAGGTCGTTGATATCCCACATCTCATCTTCCGAATTGAAGTATGCGGGGTCCCTAAGAAATTTCTGCAGGTCGTTATAGTAACGCTCGAGATCCCGCTCGAGGAACCGATCCGCAAGCAGTTCGACAGGATATAGAGAGATGTTTTTCCCGGTCTCTTTCTGCAGCTGGTCTTTAACTGCATCCAGGATATACTCGGAGAGTTTGCGGCCGGTTTCATCGTAGCCAATCGTTCCGCCGCCGCTCCCAACGAGGGTCTTTGCCACGACGAAAATCCCCTTTCCATCCTTGCTTTTTGCTTTGATCCCGTCATCCCAGAATTGGGCCAGAGATTCTCGTTTCCCCCGCCCCTCTTTCTGCTCCTTTTCCTGGACCATTTTCCATGCTTCTTCACTGCCAAGGGCAAGCGCGGCAAGGAAACAGAGGAGGTGGGACTTACCCGAGCCGAATTCGGCCTGCACCCAGTATCCCTGCCCAATAGGGCTATCTTTGCGTTCAGGATTGTAGGGTGCTGCCATATTGCGAAAGATATCGTTGAGAAAATGGCGGACAGGATCAATTTTAAACTCTTCGATGGTGCGCAGTTCCGGTGTCCGGGACGTGATTGCCTCCAGACTATTACCGTCAGCCCAGATGTGTTGCTCAAGTGCGTATACAGAGATGATCTTATCAGGAACGCTGCAAATGTTTCCCAGCGGTTCGCGTATTGTGGTGAGATCGGTTGGCGCCATGGTGTATAATCTTCTCTCTTTATTATAGGGATTTCGTCAGATTAGTGTCGATTGCGTTTGTTGCTGCTTTTTTCCTGCAGATTCTCCCTGATCGAGCATCCTCACGCAGGCGACATAATCTTCTTCTATTTCGATCTGCTGTTCATCGGGTAAGTGATCAAATACGATCCCTCCCCGTTCGTAGAGCAATTTGCCCATCCTATACTGTCCCGAGCGGCGACAGTGACAGAGCCATTCGGTAAGGGTTGCGGAATCCGGACGGTCGTTATCAGGGATGGGGACCCCCCTCTCGATATAGGCGAGATAGCGCTTGATGTGCCGATTCATCCCTTTCACGCGCCCTTCTTTTTTCACCTGCTCTTCTTCTTCTGTGGCAGGGAGACGATACGTGCCAGTATCGGTCTTATAGAAATAGTCGGGAAGCCACTCGACAAGGGGACGGCGTGGTTTATCCTTCACTGCATAGATGTAGTGCTCGAAGATGTCACTGTAATGAACACCCTCCGACCCCGGATTTTTAGACAGGTAAGCGGAAATGAATGATTTCACACTCTCTGATGCCGCATCTTCCTTTGCCGACTCGGCAAGATCGACCACTTCGAGTTCTGCTTCTTTCAGGTACCACCGTTGAGCGGTTCCATTCCTTTCGATGCCATCGCTGGATGCAGGATCTGCAATTTCAGCAAGTAGAGCATCGAAATCATGGGCTTCCATTCGACCAGACCGCACCATGCGGGAAACGAGATCGTCGTAAATCCGGTCCTTTGTCGCTCCAGGAGAAATTGAGAGGAAATCACGGATGATGGAACGGAGTTTTTCGTTGAAGGTTTCTGAATCTTCGTCTCCGTTGATAGTGGTCCCAGTAACTTCGCCCGGAAGGGGTTTGCGGAAATTGATGACGAGATCGCGTTTGTTGACTTTATCGGCAATATATTGATTATAGGTCTTTTTTACAGAGTCAATGAAAATCGCATTATCGATTGAATCAGGAATAAAGCCGATTTCTGTCATTATATCTTGAATAAATTGCCAAGTCCCCTCTGATGTATCATGATAGCATAAAGAGATCCATCTTCCTGGTTTTAAGATTCTAAAACACTCAGATAATGAGAGTTTCATCATCTTAGCCCAATCTTCTTCTGTTTTTTCGCGAATATCATTTATTGTAATTTCTTGATCATGCCACGTTGTATCAAGTTGTAACCAAGCTTCCCAAGCAAAGTTTAATTCACCATATTGAACTTTACCAGCGTAAGGAGGATCTGTAAAAACATAGTCAATCGAATTTGAAAAAATATTTGGCAAATAAGTCGCAGAATCAGTAGATAATAATAATTCAGTTGATTTTAATTCTAAATTTGAAAGATGTCTTAATGATTTAAATTTATCTAAGAATTGGTTTATTACATTAATTTCTCTACTTACTTGAGGGAGATAATATGTTCCCGAAATAAAGCCATGCTGGCCATCTTTTGTCCACAAATACATCCGACTTGAGCTAAATAAGATTGCACTCATTGAGAATAATATTAAATCAAAAAATTTGGGAAATAATTTTGAAATATCAACAATTGCTGAAATAGCCCATAAATTTCGTTTTGTAAATAAATCTGAGACTTCTTCGACATTATAAAGTCTTAATGCATCCCGTTTATAGCGACTGAAACCAGTCATATCATATCCTTTCGGATACCAATAAGGCATCTCCCGTCTCTCAATCTCCCGAATTTTACCAATATCGTACATCTCGAAATATTTCCGTTTCTGCGGATCGGGATCATTATGTTGACGTTCAGCCCGTTTTGGTTTACACCCATTTTCGCAGAAATAACTCACCAGCACTGGCACTGCACCGAATTTTTTACTCTGCGACCTGATTTCTTCCAAATGCCCATTTTTATAGCAGTGAGGACACACACGAATTTTTTTCGGCTTTCCGGTTTTAGTCGTTCCTTCAACTTCCATGCAGTCAAACAGGGGCACATTCTCCATGCACCTCGGGCACTGGAAGACTTGAGAGTAGACGGTGTATGCGGTGGTTGCCTCCCCACCACAGCGATCACATCTCGTCTCGTAGAGCCAGTCGATCTCCGATTTGAGCTTCGCCTTCAACTCCTCGAAAGCCGACTGCAGCTCATCCACGTCCACCGGCGTGCAGTAGTTTTTAGTAATGAACGTCGCTGCAGGGCTCCGATCGATGGCGATCGCCTTCCGCCCCTCCATGAGCGCAGCGAGGGCCGTGCCCCCTGAGCCGCAGAAGGGATCGAGCACCAGATCCCCTTCCTCGGTGTAGTGGCGGATGTACTGGCGGATGGCATCGTGCGGTTTCTTCGACCAGTAGGTGTGCATGTTGTAGATGGCCGTGGCCTTCGTGGTCGTGATCGGTTCGTTGAAGGCCGGGACATCGTAGTCATCCGTCTCCGGATCGTAGGGCTTCTCCAGGATGTGCTCCTCCACAAAAGCCCGCAGATTCGGGTTCGGTTTGTCGCCTGAGTAATACCCATCGGACATATGCGGGATCTCACGTTTCGCCTGCTTTTTCACATCCTTCTTTCGATCATCCACCCGTCGCTCAGCCATGGACTATTTCACCTCCCAGAGGTGGTCGTCGGTAATCAGTGACCTGGGGAGTTTATACTCTCCGTCCACAGCGGGGTACATCACCAGGCGCTCACCCGACCTCTTCCCGGGCAGCAGGAGCACGATCCGGCGTTCATCGGTCGCCATTGTGCGCAGCGGGCTCAGATCGATATCGTATGCAAAGATCAGTTCGAGATCTTCGAGAATCAGAAGTTCTGATTTTGCAAAATTCTCACGTAAAAATGCTTCGAATGCGTTCCGGACACTCATCCTCGTTGGCTCAGGGCGACGGGCCTCGTTCTTTACAATCTCCCTGAATTCTTCATCAGAGAAAGCATTGATAATCCCTTCATTCACCGAAAGTGGAGCGGGGAATGTATTCCCGTCTGAAAGAGAGGCGCGTTGGAGTTCTTGTGAAAATATGTCTAATTTCTTGTACGTCCCTAGAACGCCGTATAGGTGTCTTCCAACCGGAATGTCAAGTTTTTTCCTCAGCTCAATGATGATATCCGTATAATTCATTTATTCACCAGATGTTTAACCGCCTCTTCGAGCGTGTATTTCGTTGTGAACTGTCGGACGGTGTCGATTTCTGATACTTTCGCGATAATGCCAAGATTCCTCAATTCGTACAGTGCTACTAATATCTCCTCTGGATTCCAGAGCAACGATCGGATCGCCGGATTCCTCTCGAGATTCTCGATATCATACATCCTCGGTTTTGGATATTCGGAGTGAAGAATAAACGCAAATGAAGCGAGAGGGATATGCCGGTATTTGAATCGCATGGTGTTGTTTTCCGCTTGCACGATCCCTGCACCGGTCAATGCTTCCCTGAAACCTCGAATGCCATCTTTCACATACTTTGAATTGGGAAAACGCTCAGTAAGAAAATCTTTGATATGAAGTCGGTCTATTGATCCCTTCCCGATATTCCGCAGGAGCAGGTGGTCACATATCTCATAGGTGAGCGGATAGGTTTTACAGAACCGGTAAAAACAGACGTCCCGGAGAGCCTGACTATCTGGATATTTAGATGCGAAAAGGCGGATGGCGTGATCAGCAATATTATCGGGGAAGATATAGGTAAGAATGTACGCAGCATAGCGTTGCCGAGAACTTTCTGCGTTAAATCGAAGATTATTTCGGATATACTCCCGCACCACATCGATATCGCTTGTATCGGGAAGATTCGGGAGCAATTCTACCGCTTCCTTCATAAGGGCCTTTGAGACCATTCCGGTTCGAGATCCTTTGCGCGATATTAATGAAGGTTTTGGTTGACTACGAGACACACCATCATCAGATTTCGTATATGTTGTTAGCGATTTTTGATAAGCTGAATCATTTACAAATGCGACAGAATTTGACTCTAGAATATTGGAGGACTTGATATATTCTACAATCTTAATTAATGTTGCAGTGTATTCCTTAATTCCAGAAATTGTGATTAAATCATTAAAATCAGCTTCGAGAATCCCGGACAGATTTCCATATCGAGACATGAGATCTCTTACAAGGGGTTGAAGATCAATTCGTGGAATAGCATAGGAAAGAAGAATTTCTAGTAGTGCATCCTCCTGTTGTGCATAGTGTTTTTTTTCAAGGAAATCATTTCGAAGTTGATTTCTTCGGCTCATTTTCTGTTCTTTCCGAGTTCCTCTCATTTTTTATTCTCACCAGCCAGTATTATGATTACTAGTTTCCTTGATTGAGTATTTTTATATTTTATCCGTGTAGCCCAAAAATGAAATTCATTCACAAACATTAGTATTCACATTTTACATTTAGTTAGTGTGGAAATTTCCTATCATAACTTTAAATACACCTCATTTTGTCTTCTTAGAACTCCTCCCGTGCGATCGATTTTTTAATGGAACAATTTGAACAGGCAAGGCCCTCTTTTCAGTGGAAAATTTAACAAATCCTTCACCAGTCTGGGCATTCAATAATACTTCTTCCTTCGCCCATTTATTTCTTGCAATATATCGGGCATCTTTCGCTAGATTTTGTTTAAATGTTAGAACAGTTCCAGCATTTGAGAGGAGAACCTCATTAAAATCACTTGCTCGTTGAGATGCAAGAATAATACCTATCCCATATTTTCGTGCTTCCCTGAAAAGTTTGTCGATAGGAGACCCAGGATATGCAAGACGATGAGCCTCATCAATTATACAATAGAGCCGGATGCGTTTACTCTGTTCAAGATGATAAGAGTATTGTATAAGTTTATTGATCATCAAATCGGTCACAGTCATTTTCACGTCATCACTCGGAGCATTTTTCAATTGAAAAACCGTTGAAGATGAAAGCAACGAATCAAAATCAATCATTTCATCTTTTGCAGAAAAAAGATCGTAGTCAAATAATATATCGAGTTTGACATGTAGACTGCTCAATGTGCGTTGATCGGTGCAGACTGAATCAATACAATCATAAAAATGTGAAAAAGGGAGTAGCTTTTTGTTTCCGCTGAATGGTGTGCTTAAATTGGTGATACCACTATCCTTGTAAAATTGTCGTATAGCTTCCCGAATCTTACCTTCTTGAACAACGGTGATATTTTCAAAAGTATGTTTGATGATTTCCGATACCTTGTATACCACATCTTTTGGCCTTTCGCCTTTGAGGATATGAAGGGGATGAATTCTGACGCTCTCTTCGTTTATAATTCGGTCCCCAAATTCTAAAAAATCATCATGGAAATCAAATATAAGGAGAGGAATGCCATTCCGATATAGTTCGTGACAAATAACTTTTAGTGTTTCAGTTTTTCCTGAACCTGAACCGCCAGAAATTATCATATGAGGGTTTTGTTCTTTGTTTGGTTTCCATGTGATTTTTTTATTCCAGTAATTGATATCATCACAAAGTCCAAGATAAATTCCCAGCATATAATAAACCTACCACTATTAGTTTACAGAATGTTGTTATGTTTTTATAAATACCCGTTGCCTTCCTTCTTTAACAACCCGAACTGTTCCATGAAGACATGAAATAATTTCAAGCCCTGATTTGATTCTATTCAAGAAATACTGTCGATCAGGACGATCATTTCGGATATTCCTATATTCAATCAAGGAATAGATTTTATGAAACCTTTGAGAGAAGTCGATGCGATCCATTAACTGCTCAATATTAATTCGGTTACTTCCGTGATAGAAATCCAAGGAATCGGATAAATACTCAATCTCCTCTTTGATGTATGGATACATGCTTCCACGAAAATTTTTCAATCGAAAGGTGAAGAACATTTTTTCATTCTCAAATAATGTTGTTGTAGGATTGATTTCGCCTCGATATTGTAAAGACGTGTATAATTCTTCATCTTGTATAATGGGAATGGCATTTTTCATCTTTTCGAATAACACTTTCCTTCCATCACGTAATAATTTTAGTTTCTGCATCGCAGTGAGTATATAGCAGCAATCAAGTAAATAGAAATATACCGGATCACGTTCGTCATCTTCAAAAATAGTGTCATCCTCCTGCATCATGTTGATTCGTGCAGTTGAGATGTCAGACTCCCTTATTGCTTCAGTAAGTTCACCTGCTGAAAAAATACGTGAATTAACATCAGATGTAATGTATTTGTAGATCTTCTCAATTTCATTTTTCAAATAAATGTTTAATCGTGTAATTTCCTTTAATTCAGTGAATCTAAGATAATGGTTTCCTAAAATATAGCAATAATACACATTTCGCTTGGAAGATACATTTCCAAGATATTCCATTTTATTAAAAATCGCACTTGGCGCAAGTGCATGTGATACCCAATATTTCTCAATAGCCTTGATTTTCTCTTTTTGCTTTTGATTTTTATTTTTATTCATTCTAGCTCGGTTTACTCTTTGAAGCATGATATCAATTTTATCATGAGAATTCACTGATTTGTTGTTTTGAGATGGATTCTGTTCCAATTCAATTTCCCCAATTAAAAAATCAATAAGATCAACTATATATTTTCGGTTTTAGTTGTAGGATGTAGTATCCCGAATTAATTTTACAAATATTAACCTTCCGCATACATCCACCTCTGTGCATATCCGAAGATCCTTTCAGGGGGCAACCGATACCAGAAAGCATGAGCGGGTTCGTTGTAATCGAGGCTACTGTGGGACTTGATCTCATTGTGCCAATGCACAACTTTCTCCACCGAACCAAATCGTGGCGTTCTCCGTTCTACCTCGCCAAAAAACCTCTCGATCTTGCCATTGGATTGAGGATGATTCACCCGAGCTCTAATATGGCGGATTCCGTGATACTCAAGAAATTTCCGGAAGGTATGATCAGCCGTTTGGGGGTTCCTTGATGAAACGAACTGTGATCCATTATCAGTGAGGATTTCACGTGGGAATCCATATTCCTCGAATCCTTTTTCCAGAACTTGGATAGTATTTTCCGTTGTAGGTCGATCAAATATCCCGTAACAGGTAATCAGTCGGGACGAATCATCCATAAATGCGATGAGCCACCGGTCCTGCCCGTTGAGAGAGATCATCTTCCAATCTCCCTGCCACATCGACATGGAGTGATCTCGCTCATAACGTACCCATTTCCTCTGTTTTTGTTTCTTCATACAGGGCTCCACTCTATCATGGTGCAGAAGAATCCGATAGATTGTATTATGGAGGATGTGGATTCCGTTCTCTTCCTCGATCTTCTTCTCCAAGAGGGTTGGTCCAAGTGCATATTTGTCATATGCGGTGAGGACGAGTGCTTCTGTTTTACATGAGACTTGTTTCGGTTTCCGGCCTGGCTGCCGTGGATAGGGATAAAATCCGTTCTTCTTGTAAAATGAAATAACCTGGTAAATCCTTTGTCTGATAACTTGGTGATACTCTGCTATATCCTGAACCGGCCTCCCCGTTTCCACTGGTTTATGATTCCTCTTATATCCCGGTTGGATAATTTGCTCACATCTGAATATAAATCTGGTGTCAAATGATTTTGGGATACGACAAAATACATAAGATTACGTAATCTAATTGGGACTACTTGAGGGTAGTGTAACGATAGTTCTGTAAATTAGTATTTTGAGAAATTAAGATTGTGGTTCTTTTTCGAGAGTAATATTTAATATTTACCACGTTATACTATGAAATCATGCCATATGATCCGTTATCTGGAAAAATACGTAAAAAAGACTTCTTAGGGCACGAAATCTCATCAAAAGAGTATAAAAAAGAAATAATGGCTAATAATCGGAGAAAGGGGTTATCTGGAGAATATACCGCAAGGATGGATCACATTCTCAATGGAGAATTTGTTGAGAGAACTGGCAGGGGTTCTGATTTTCGAGTGTACAGTTATGATTTAAATCAAAATCGAATGATTCACAAGTATGATGAAGAAGTAAAAACAGGAAGAAGTCCATTATCACCTCTTCAAAGAGAAAC
>Ga0116182_1003217_pt1 | contig 15356 bp, 15 predicted proteins | sample AD_UKC077_MetaG_FD_89805 | JGI IMG/M metagenome (GOLD analysis project Ga0116182, IMG submission 89805) | Active sludge microbial communities of municipal wastewater-treating anaerobic digesters from USA - AD_UKC077_MetaG | ecosystem: Engineered > Bioreactor > Anaerobic > Digestate | place: USA...
CCCCTTCATATAAATACGTCATCTCTTTATGAAGGCCGATGTAGCTCAGCTGGTAGAGCAACTGATTCGTAATCAGTAGGTCCGCGGTTCGAATCCGCGCATCGGCTCCATGATGATCAATTTTCTGCTGCTTCGCTTGTGATTGCGCAAGATGCCCGCCTCCTTCAATAACTTGGAAAATACATGTTGCCGGCTTCCATGATGTTTGAATCATTTCTTCCATAATGTTTAATATTTACAAAACGAACCGGGAATTTTGACCTTGACTCATTTTTCGGCCTGTGTTTAATTTTAATTGTTTTATATGCTCCGGCGGTTGGTGGGGATTTTTTTCGTATCCGGGTTTGCCCTGTGTGCCGGGCGGTGCCAAATAATGGCGATGATACTTTTGACTACATGATTCAGGCGGAAGAACTGCAGCGGGCTGATATGTATCGGCTCTGTGCTGGAGCTTTTCAATTCTCGCGTAACGACGAAATTCAACAGGAAGGTTCACCATGAAAGACAGCTCGGAACTTGCTGAACTGCAGGATATCCTCCGGCTGGAAAAGGGGCTGCAGGATGTGACCGGCTCCATCAACGGGGCGCAGAATATCAGAGAAATATTGATCAATGCCCGCCCTCTGATCATTGATCTGTTTCAGGCGGAGGCGGCGCACATCTATGTTGTCAACAACAAGAATAAAAGAGAGATCATGACTCTGCTGCAGTCCGACGGCCAGATCAAAGAAAGAAAAACTCTCGTCAGCAATGAAACCATCCCGGGTTATGTTTCCAACACCGGGCGGATGATCAACATTTCCGATTTCAGCAATAATCTTCAGATCAATCAATATTCAGACCTGCTTCTGGATTCCAACAGAGATTCCAGATTCGGTGTCGTTGTACGCCAGATTCTGGCCATGCCGATTGTGTACGGCGGTGAAGTGATGGGGGCCGTTGAGGTGATCAATAAAAAAAATGAAGACGGACCTTTCAGAGACGAGGAGCCGGTGCTCCTGCAGGAAATTTCCGAGGCGCTGGGAGTGGCAATTTACAATCAGCTCCGGCTCGATCCTAAAACCAAAAGAACGAAATTCGGCTATCTGGTGTCCAACAACCTGATCAACGAAGAAGATTTGAACCGTGCGAACAACGAGAGCAAGGAAAAAAAGGAATCTCTTGAAGAGATATTGATGAAGCAGTACAAAATTACTAAAAATGACATCGGCCAGTCCCTAGAATATTTCTACCAATGTAATTTTGTGTCGTTCGATCATAACACTCCCATTCCTGGCGACCTTCTCAAAAATCTGAAAAAGGAATACCTCATGAGGGAAGTGTGGGTTCCGCTCGAGAGGCATGAAAAGAATATCCGCGTGCTTATCGATGATCCGCAAAATATTATCAAACGCGACACTATTGAGAATATTCTGAAAACAAAGTCTATCAAATACGATATTGCTCTTAAAGGAGATATCTTGAAATATATCGAATTTTTCTACCGGGAAAATTCACAGGAAGCAACTTTTACGGAACTTATCGGAAGACTTGACGCCGGTGACGACTCTCAGGATGAAGACACCGAAGAGTCGATAAGAGAGTCTGACAGCGCGGTTATCCAGCTGGTGAATAAAATCATCAATGACGCGTTTTTACGCAGGGCATCAGATATCCACATTGAACCTGATGTCATCGATAAAAATGTCCTGGTGCGCTACAGGGTCGACGGCGACTGCGCCCTTTACCAGACTTTACCCTACAGTTACCGCGCCGCCATTATTTCCAGAATAAAAGTGATGTCGAATCTGGATATTACCGTTAAAAGAATCCCTCAGGATGGCAAAATTAAAATTAAAAAACCCGGTGTGGGAGAAATTGAACTGCGTGTGGCGACGATTCCCACACAGGGGGGAGTGGAAGACGTAGTGATGCGTATTTTGGCCAAAGGAGATACGCTGCCTCTGGAAGCCATGAGAATGACGCCGCGTAATTACCGTGAGCTTTTGAAAATTTGCGAGCAGCCCTACGGCATGATACTGTGTGTCGGGCCGACAGGATCAGGGAAAACCACCACTTTGCACGCTGTTTTGCGCCATGTAAACAAGCCGGATCGGAAGATATGGACGGCCGAGGATCCGGTCGAGATTACACAAAAGGGACTTCGCCAGGTTCAGGTCCAGCCCAAAATTGGTTTTGACTTTGCTGCTGCCATGCGCTCTTTCCTAAGGGCGGATCCGGACATCATTATGGTTGGAGAAATGAGGGACTTTGAAACAGCGAAAATTGCCGTCGAAGCCTCGCTTACCGGTCATCTGGTTTTAAGCACACTGCATACCAACAGCGCCCCGGAAACTATCTCGCGTCTGCTGGACATGGGGATTGATCCGCTTAATTTTGCTGATTCGCTCCTAGGTGTTCTAGCGCAGCGCCTGGTCCGGGTTCTTTGCGAAAAATGCAAGGAAGCTTATAATCCAACACAGGAAGAATTTGACCGTATTATCGAAGGCTATGGTCCTGAATATTTTAAACTGCAGAAGATTTCATACTCAAAAAATATCAAGCTCTATCGCCCGAAGGGCTGCGACGCCTGCGACAATACAGGATACAGAGGAAGAATGAGCATCCATGAACTGCTTCTGAACTCGGAGGAAATAAAAAAACGTTCCATCGAGCGCCGCGAAAGCATCGAAGTGATCAGGAATATCGCGATGTCGGAGGGGATGCTGACGCTTTATCAGGATGGCATTTTGAAAGCCTTTCAGGGGCTGACGGACGTCAAGCAGGTGCACAGAGTCTGCCAGACGACCCGGTAATGCCATACTCTTTGGTGGCTCCACCCAGCCGTCGGTACCGCCTTGCAGAAAAACCCCGCCTCCCTGCAGTTCGGGAAACGGGGTTTTTGATTTGTTTGTTCTTTTATCCGTTTGAGTTTAAGCGTTTATTTTTCCACCCGGCCTAGTTCAGAAGTTTGATGGGGACGGGAATTTTTGATATTTTCTTGATGTTTTCAAACTCCTCATTTGTTTTCGTCCACCAGATATAGACATCGGCCTGCGAAAACTTTCCTCCCTGTACAGTTTGTGTAACGGCCGGCATCAGCAAACGGCCTGCGGGGGAGACAGTGAATATTTCCGCGGGATACTTGTCACCGATCATGGGGAAGGCTTTGGGGAAAGCGGCCCGTACGGCGTAAACATTATCCTGTGTCCCCGCGGCGGCTATCGCTTTGGCCAGTGCGTGCATGGCCTCATAGTGGAGCACTGCCTCCCAGGTATTGATCTTCTTATAAGTGTCTTTATATTTTTTTTCATAGGCGGCATAGGCCGGAACGGGAATGGAATTTGCGTTGGCGGTACCGATGGAGTTCTCCATCAGGCGGGTTCCGTCAAGCATCTGCGCGATGACATCCATTTTGGCCTGATCAATAATCAGGAAGCCTCCTTTAAAACCCATCTCACGGGCTTGGGCAATGGCCAGAGCAGTTGTGCCTGACGGTCCACCGATCAGGATGGCGTCCGGCTTGCTGGCGATAGCCGCCGTCAAAGGAGCGACGAAGTCGGTTCTCGTATAGAAATTGGCTGGTTTATCTGCAGTGATGGCGCCCCCTCTTTTTTCCCAGGCGGCTTTAAAGCTCTGACGCCACTCATCGCCGTAAGCGCCCAGGCTTACAACCATAGCCGCCTTGCGCCATCCTTTACCCCAGGCATAGTTGGTGTAGATTTTGGCGTAATCGGTAAGCACCGGTGCAGTGACGATCAGAAGATTGTTTTTAGTATGGTCGGCCTGGGCGGAGGATGTGTATCCCATAACGATAAACTCGCCGCACTCTTCTTCATTGATTTTGAGCAGTGCCGCAGCTGAGGAAAGGACCGGGTCGAAAATGGCCAGTGCTTCTTTCTCCAGAAGCTGACGTGCGTTGGCTACCGCCAGTTCAGGGCTGGCCTTATCATCCATTTTTTCCAGCCGGAACGTGAATTTCTGTCCGTCGGCCATGACACCGCCCGTGGCGTTGATTTCACGGATGGCCATGTCAATTCCGTTGAGGCAATCCTGTCCATACTCGGCCGCCGGTCCGGACAGAGGACCGGAAAAACCGACGACAATCTCCGCAGCTGAAGCTGAGCTTGCCCAAAAGATCATTAAAACTGTAATCAGCAGATATGAAATTTTTTTAGGATGCCCCATTTTATTCCTCCTCGATTAGGTTAGATATTGAAATTGGCTTATTTGCCGGAAATTAAATCTCCTGCAGTTTGTCAATTGCTTTTTTGGATGATGTGACCAACTGGTCCACATCTTTGGACTCCGGCGTTTTCTTGATCATGTCCGACAGTGTTTTTGCTTTGTCATCCGCCACAGGCACGGGCTGCTCGGGGGCCTTGGGGGGCTGTACCGGTTCGGCCGCGGCTCTCGAGGCGGGTGCGGCACTGATTTTGCTCCGAAGCGCGTTTACCGCATGTATCAGTTCGCCGATGGCGTCATCCGCGTCCCAGTTGAGCGATCTGCCGTATTTTCCCGCTGCGTATTCGCGAAGAACGCCTGATGTTTCCTGCAGCGGCTCAACGACATTACTGTCCACCATTTTTTTGATGAAGGAGGGAATTACAATAATGCTGACGACGAGCATGGCAATGAGCAAAATCGCGATAAGGTAAGAAAGGACGGAAGAGCCGCTTTCCTTTGCCGCAAGATTTCCTTCAAATTCGAGCAGCTGATTGAAAAGCTGGTTAATAACATCTATTTTTTCACTGGCGATAGCTAAGTACGCCGTGTCGGAACCCATCGGGGCAAGGCGCATAACTTGTGCGGCTGATTTCTGATATTCAGCCAGGTTATCCGCTATTGCCTTATAGTATTTCTTCTGTTCCGCGCCGATGTTTCCGTCCAGAGCCTGTCTGGCCACGCTGAGGGATTTGTTAAGGGAGGCGGTCTGCTGGTCGGAAGCCCTGGCAATCTCCTGCCTGCTTTGGCTTGTCGCCACCATGTTTTTTATTTTATAAAGGTTTGCATGTACGGCATTGACGTCGTTGGAGAGCTTTACGCTTCTTTGATAGTCGCCAAAGACATCGCCTCCGGATATCAGCTTTTGAAGAAATAAGCCCGCAAGCGCGATTACGACAATAATCGCTATCAATCCTGCCAGTTTCGTTGAAAGTGCTTTCTGTCCTGCATTGAGATTATTGTTTGAGTTCATAATCTGTTTACCTCTTTCGTAATTCCGGTTGATAGTAATAGTTTACCCCAATACCCGTTGTGGCGTTACAGATTTCCATCTTTTGATTGTTATTGTCTTTTAAATCGGCGCACCCGCCTCAATCGCCCCCCTGAAAAGCTCACGGCTTGTTTGTTTGCCATAGACTTTTCAGTAATTAAGGATACTTGCGCGGGCTGGTGTTGTCAAGATAATTTTCAAAGCAGTTTTTTTATCAATTTTATGATAGATAGCTTGTTCTGCTGGCCAAAATGAACGGTTCGACTTGATCATATAGTCGGGATATTGCCGAAGTGTCTAGAGGGATTCTTCTGATAATATCATGGTTTATCTTGACTACGGCACCGGGCACGCCTTTTGCTTGATTTATTTAGGTAGTTATAAAGAAAAAATTGATTATTCAAGAATGGTGGATTATGGCGAGCTTACCGGGTAAATTTGATCAGCTAAGCGGTCAGGCAGACGCTTTTAAGGATAAAGGAGACGACGGCATAAGGCAGTGGCGGGTCCGTGAGGTGCTGATTGTGGATGATGAAGAGCCGTTGCTGCTGACCATTGCTGATGGTTTGAGCATATACAAGAAATACTTCAATCTGCATACAGCGACCAACGGGGCGGACGCGGTAAAAATCCTTAAATCCGCCCCGGTTATCGATCTGGTGGTGACGGATTTAAGCATGCCGAAGATGGACGGTTTTGAGCTTTTGGCTTATATGAACAGGAACTATCCCAAAATTCCGGTAATTCTGATGACGGCTTTTGGTACGCCTAAGATTGAAGAGATTGTCAGCAGCATGGGTGTTTTCCGTTATCTTGAAAAGCCGCTGGATATCAACAGTGTGGCGGATAACATTCTGGAGGCCTTGTCCGTCAAATCGGGGCAGGTGCTTTCCAGGGCCAGAGGTAACAGAAATGGCCCGCACGACAAAACAGGGTACTTGTCTGGATTAGCCGGGCGGGGATATTTAAAAAAAACGATGCCTTAAGTTAATGAATATCAAGTATCTCTCGTGGGGGAATTGTGAAAAAGGATTTTAAACTCATCATTGATAACGATGAACTGGAAAACATGCCGGCGATCGATTCAGGGATGACGGATGAACTGCAGCGCTGGCCGCTGTTCGGCCTTTCAGTGGGCAGTTTTCTTCAGGTGATAGCGATGGAGAGGCAGACCTGCATTATGGAGGTTTATCTGAATGCGGGCCACTGGGGTCATTTCTGTTTTGTGCAAGGTGAGCTCTACGATGCGGTTTGCGGCGAGCTGGAAGGTGAAAAAGCCGCGATGGAAATGATTGTATGGGAAAACGTGCGGCTGAACATCAAGCAGATTCTCAACACCAGCGGCGTGGCCAGAAAAATTGACAAGAACCTGATGCTGCTGCTGATGGAAAGCTCCCGGCTCCGTGATGAGATTCATGACGGTGTACAAAAGCCGGATGGGGAAGAAGTGGAAGAGGAAGATGAGATCGACGCGCTCGAAGACGTGGAAGATGATGCCCAATATGAAAAATTAAACGCATGTCTGGAAATCATGGGCAAAGATATGGGAGATGCTCTGGTGGCGGCAAGTATTTCGCGTATCGACGAGAGCAAAATTATGGCATCCTATCGTGATGCTCCCGAAGCTACCGCAGCCGTACTGCGCATGACAAAGTTTTTGAGAAACTCATTGAGAGATGCCGCGGCCGATAACCTGGACGATCATTATATTGTGGACTTAAAAGGCAGGCAGACTCTGGTGGTTTTCATCGTCGGACAATACCAGTGGTGTATCGTATTTAAAAATGAAAAATGCACTTTGGGGCTTTTGCGCAATGTTATTATGCCCAAAGCGCTCAGAGCTTTTGATGAAATAAAATTAGGTTGAAAGAATAAGGAGGCATGATGAATATCCAGAAGTTGAATGTTTGCATGGACATCCTGAAAAAGGATTTGGGTGAGGGATTTGTCGCTTCTTGCATTATCACTACCGATGACGGGCAGGTTCTGGTTGCCACCGACAAGGCCAATATCGCTGAGGCGACGCTACTCAATGATGCCACCTCGTTGATTAGAAACGCGCTGAAAACCTATCCGGCGGAGCTGGGACAATATTACTACATAGATGTTGCCGGGAATATGGCCGTTTTGGTCATTCCCTTCGGCGATTACCAATGGACTGTAACGATAAATAAAAAACTGGTCAAACTGGGGCTTTTGCTCAACGTTGTGTTGCCGGCGGTCATCAATGCTTTTGAAGACGCGGTTGTTTCTTAAGCTCTGGAAGGTGGAGGGGAGGTCATGGGAGAGAAATTAGTGCGTATTTTTGAAATTGTCCAGGAACAGGCGGGTCTGAAAGGGCGTATGGAGCTTGCCACCAGAACGGGGATCTCGCTAAACAGGGCGACGCAGATGAAGGACACGCAAGAGCTGGTCAAAAGAATGAAAGATATAGCAAGTTCTATACTTGAAAAAAATTCATAAATAATATAATAATGTTCGGGAATACGCATAAATTACGCTTCAGGCGCCCTGGTTCTGCGATGCTGTAAAGCAGGCGGGCGCTGTTTATAAAGCGTGAAATTGATTCGGGGCGGCCTCGTGTCAACCCCCGGTACGTGTATCAACATTCTGGATATGAGGGAATACAAATATGATTTTAGGCCAAAAGCAGCTTGATAAAATTCATGAGACTTTAACTGAAAATCTTATTGGTTCCGGCGTTCAGAATGTCATGCTTATTGACACTGCCGGTAATGTCATCGCGTCCATCAATGACGGGAATGAAACGATAGATTTATATTCACTGGCAGCGCTTGCCGCCGCCAATTTCGGAGCCATGAGCTGCATGGCCAGGATTGTCGGCGAAGATGAGTTTTCCTTGCTGTTTCACAAGGGGGAAAAAGAAAATATTTATTTCTGCAAGGTGAATGAGGAGTTGTTGCTGGTAAATGTTTTTAACAATCAGATCTCGCTGGGTTTCCTCAGACTCAAGATGTCCAAGGTGGTCGAGGAGCTGCTCGAAGTGCTGGCTTCATAGTCTGTATTCGGATGCGGTGCATGGCGCGATATTGAATTTGCTGGGGGGACAGGTTTGGCGTTTATAAATTTAAAAGACAAGGTCATTCAAGCCAAAGTGGTTTATTACGGTCCCGGGAGGTGCGGCAAGACAACTAACCTCGAGTACGTTTATGACAAGTGCCGTACACAGGTTAATTCTGAAATGGTGACGGTCAAAACGCAGGGCGACCGGACGCTGTTTTTTGATTTTTTCCCTTTTGATATGGGAAAAATCAGCGGTTATGACGTTAAAATTCAGCTCTACACAGTTCCCGGACAGGTAAAATACAACTCGACAAGACGGCTGGTTCTCAAAGGTGTCGATGGCGTTGTTTTTGTTGCGGACTCCGCCGCCGACCGACGCAATAAGAATATTATCTCCATCCGCAATCTGGAAGAAAACCTTCAATTATACAATAAAAATATTCGTGAAATTCCTCTTGTGATCCAATATAATAAAAGAGATCTTGAAAAGCAGGGCATTGAAATTCTGGATATCGAAACATTGGATAACGACTTGAATGCGGAGTTTAAAGTTCCTACGTTTGAGGCCAGTGCTGTGGAAGGGACAAACGTTGTTCTGACTCTTAAAAAAATTATTTACTTGACAATGTCGTCTCTGGAAAAGCAACTGAAATAGGAGTCTTAAAATGAAAATGAAAGAAGAATCAACGTTTCTTCAGGGAGTGGAAAGCCGTCTGGACAGCCTGTTTGCCGAGGATGATCAGTCGCAGAAAGCAAAAGACAGCGATCCTGTGCATACGGAAATTCCGGAGGCTCCGGCGAGTGTCGAAACGGACGTAACTGAAGGCTCCGACAGTGTGGAAAAGACTGCCGGGCAAACGGAAGAACTTCAGCAGGAAGAGGGTGCGCCTGCACAGGATAAATCAGAATTCATGACCGAAATCGAGAAACGGTTTGCGTCAATATTCGGGCCGGATGAAAAAGAAGCGGGCGCTGCCGTCGAGCTCGATGAGCAAAAGGATTTAAAAAAAATCATTGACGAGGCCGCTCCGGAAGGCGGCGATTCCGACGAACAGACGGAAGGTTTCACCTCTCCTCCCTCCGCTGTGTACAGCTCGCCGCTCAAAGACATGAAAAGCATCATCTTGTCCATTGAATGGGAAATCAACGACGATATCCTTGTGCAGCTGGAGGAAGAGATAAATAAGCTGTATTTATTGTATACAGGCGACCGCGCCATCCAGGGGTTTTTGAGGATTTTGCGCTTCCTCGGAAGATATGTGAAAGTCCGCGGGGTGCGCACGAGCCAGGATTCCGTAAACCTGCTGTTATCAATATATGACCAGCTGGAAAATGTCATGATTACCGACGGGATGCCCGAATCTAGAAAACAGGCCATTTTGGTCGACAGCATCGGAAGATACAGAGCATGGGTACAAAGCGCGGATCTGACGGGCGAAAAGCGAACCGCTGCCGGAGAAGTTGCGACTGAAGATGTTCCGGTCCTGGATCAGGAAATGGAGCCATGGGCGGACAGGCCCGCTGTTGATGAAAAAGAAGAAATTCAAATCCTGGTGGATAGCCAAGACGTTGAACAGCCGGCCGTAGAGCCCGTCGTAGAAGATTTACTGAAAGAAGAGCCCATTATGACAGCCGCCGCACAGGGGGATGACATGGTTGAAGAAGAGCTTGAGGCTTCAACTCCGGCGGCGTTTGTTGTGGAGGAGCCGATTGCGGCCGATGAGATACAAATGCCCTCACGGGAACAGGAGATTGAAAGCAGGGTTGAAGCCATGAAAGAACTGCCCCCCCATGAGGCATTTGTTTATGCGGTGGAAGAGATTAAAAAGGATTTCCAGGCTGAGCTTGACGCTTTGAAAGAAGAGATCCGCCTTTTGAAAAGCGCGCGTTAGCAGGGAGCTGTTGAACTTTGGCATATTTCAGTGCGTTTTGCGGGGTTTGGGCCGTCGGCGATGGGCACGTAATTTTCGACGGGCCCTTGAAACAGGTATCCGTAAGATGATAATATTTTGTGAGGAGTGCGGGGAAAGGTATGTCATTGAGGCAGAGGAATTGAAGGGTGCTGCCATGATTTTCATCTGTCGCAACTGCAATGATATAATTCGGATCCCGGCTCAAAGGCCACAGCAGGATCGGGAAGAGGAAGCCCCGACGGAAGCTAAAGAGGCTTAACGGTTGCAGGAAAAATATTAACTCTGATCGACTTTCCGGAAGGACGATTGCATGGATAACAAAAATGAATTGTTTGATTTAGTGCGGGAAAAGCGGGAACTGGACGCTTTTTTGTCCACTATCGCAGAAGATGAAGCCTTGGACACCTTCCCCTCGACGGACAGTACCAGGCCGCAAGGGGCCCTTCCTGCGGCGGTTGACGATGAATTACAAATTCAAACTTCTGATGAGAAACCGTCGATCTGGTCGGACGACGCCACACGGGATGCAACGCTTCAAAAAGAGGATGATGTTACAGGTATCGACGAATTCATCCCGGAGCGTCCGGTTGAAAAAACAGATCCGGAGACAAAGACCGGCGCAGACCAGGCGGATAAAGTGTCCTCACTGTTTGATTTCGACGATGATCAAAGACCTGTGACACCGCGGGCGGTTTCAGCCCCGGTGGTAAAGCCTCTGGAAAGCTTTAAAACCATGACGCGCTATGACGGCACGGTCAAGTATGAAGGTCCCCCGCTTACGGAAGCATTGCTGGATGAAGAAAGAAAATCACGGACTCCAGCGGATGCGGGAAAACGAAGCGGCAGAGAAAGCACATTGCAGGATGGACTGATTGAGAAGAAGAGCGACAGTGATGTTTACGATTTTGCGCCCGCCGGGAAAGGATCCGGAAAAGGCAAATGGATAGGACTGATCCTTGTTCTTTTGCTTGTGCTTGCGGGAGGTTATTTCTGGTTTTTCTCCGGCTCTTCGGTTCCTGTGCTAGGGAATATTTTCAAGACAGGTTTGAGCATACCCGGCGCATCTGCAAAGGAAATAAAACTTATTAATGTGCGTCAAAGACTGGTTTATAACGCGAAGCTCGGCAAAAGCATTCGGATAATCGAAGGGGTTGCCGAAAATACAGCATCGTTTCCCGTTGCAGAAATTAAAATAGCTGCCAATTTGTACAATGCAGACGGATCGTTGCTGATGACAAAAGAAACCATCGGCGGCAACATTCTGATTGATAAGCAGCTGGAAGATCTTGATGAAAGCGGGCTTCTCTCGGGGCTGAATAAAGGGAAGGCTTCCCAAGACATTGTTCCCCCCGGCGGACAGACTCCCTTCATGGTGATTTTTACCCGTGAGATGGCGGGTGTCCACAGGCTGTCTGTGAAAGCGACAGATTTTGTAAAGCGTTAAGCAGATGAATAGATTTTGATCACGCTCCGACCGCATAAAGCAGCAACCCTGAACGGGGTTGCTGCTTTATTTTTTGGTGCACCCGGATAGCCTGGTCAAGGGCGCGCACCGGAGTACCGACCCGCTTTTTACAAATATTGCCCCACGTATGGCGCCACTGACCTGTATCCGCCCGTGCGTATCTTGAAAAACAAATAAGCTACAGGGGCAGGTGCAAGTGTCTCCATCCGGGTCCGGGTTGACTGCGGGAAGTTTGGCGGAGATTAAACGATTATCAGCTTCGGGTGACGTTGAGCAGGTCTGCGATCAGCTCGTCTTTTTCCTGCCATAAGTCACGGACCCATTGCTGAAACATATTCTGGAATTCTTTGTCCCCTTCGTAGTCACCATTTAAAAACTGCGGTGGGATTTCCCGGGTATTGACGTGCACGATGACTTTCCTGAGCTTGCCGCAAAGGAAGCTCCAGAAGGTCGGAATCCCCTCCGGGTACACAATAGTGACATTGAGCAGACAGTGGAATTTATTCCCCAGTACGCTCAAAGCCAGCGCCATGCCGCCGGCCTTGGGTTTCAGCAGATGCTGGTAAGGCGGATTTTGTGCCTGATGTTTGGTGGGGGTAAACCTTGTTCCTTCAAGAAAATTCATGACACTGGTCGGGATGCGGGTAAATTGTTTGCATGCGTTTCGTGTGGTTTCAAAGTCTTTCCCCTTCTGTTCGGGATGTTTTTGCAAGTATTCGATACTGTGACGTCGCAGGAAGGGAAAATCAAGAGCCCACCAGGCCAGCCCGATCAGCGGCACCCAGATCAATTCGCGTTTTAGAAAAAACTTCAAAAGCGGTATGCGCCGATTCATGATTTTTTGTAAAACAAAAATATCCGCCCACGATTGATGATTGCTGACAACAAGATACCATCCCCGGTAATTTAGATCGTCGATTCCCCTGACGTCCCAGGTGGTGTTTTGCGTGAGTTTCATCCACGCGCAGTTGCCGGCAATCCAGTTTTCCGCAATCCACAACAAGATCCCGTCCAGCCGTCTGGTAACCGGGGCTAAAGGAAGTAAAAATTTTGCGAAAGAAAAAAATAACAGGATGATGACCCAGAAGATTACATTCAGAGTCAGCAAAAGCATGGATATTGAACCCACCAGCCAGGCGGGCAGAAAATGAAGCATTGTTGAACCTTATTCCCGGTTTTTCGCGCGCACCCTAGCATGAGTATGCTGATCGGTCAAAAGATAACTGCTGTTCTCGTAAATCTTTTTGTTGTAAAGACCGTTGTGATAAAGACAAAAATCGTCACACACAAAAAAAGATGGTACGCTTGAAAAACAACCAGCCGAAAAATATTGACACGAAGTGAAATTCTGCTAAGTTCATCTCCACTCATATGGTTTAAATTGAGCCGTGCAGCAAGTGTCACGGCTGGATGAACAGGGAAAACACAGACGGGAGGTTAGAGGCATGAACGGGCAAAAAATACCGGGGAAAACAGTGGCCATCGTTGTAGCGGCGGTCGCGATCCTGATATTAATCATTGCGACATATTTTGGTGTGGATGCGGGTGAGCGCGGTGTAGTGTTGCGCTTCGGCGAGGTAAACCGCGTGGTTGACCCGGGCCCTCATTTCAAAATACCGGTGGCGGAGGAAGTGGTGTTTATGTCCATTCGGGTCGAAAAAACCACAACCAAGACGGAAGCGGCCAGCCGTGACCTTCAGACTGTGCAGACGACGATGGTCTTGAATTACAATCTTGACCCGGGGAAAGCAGGCTCAATGTATGCAAATATCGGCCTCAATTACAACGAGAGGGTGATTGACCCTGCCTTGAAAGAAAGTTTCAAGGCGGCGGCAGCCCGTTACACGGCGGAAGAGTTGATCTCCAAACGAGAGACCCTCAAAACAGAGGTGCGCAACTACCTGCGCGATCGCCTGGGAATTTACGGCATAGTGGTCGTGGAGCTCTCCATCACTGATTTTGAATTTTCATCCGAGTTTAATAAGGCTATTGAATCCAAGCAGACGGCCGAGCAAAACGCTTTGCGAGCCAAGCGCGACCTTGAGCGTATCAAGGTGGAGGCGGAACAGAAGGTTACTTCCGCCAGAGCCGAAGCAGAGGCGTTGCGCCTGCAGCGTCAGGTGATTTCACCGGAGCTGATTCAGCTCAGGCAGATTGAGGCGCAGATAAAGGCCATCGAAAAGTGGGACGGCAAATTGCCGAGCGTGACGGGCGGTGCGGTTCCCTTCATCCAGATCGACAAGCAGAAATAGTCTTTCGGGCGCGGGCATGGAAAAGCATCCCCGCGCCTTTTCTTTTTTGTGAATCTCGACAATCAGCTTGACTTTTTTGTGCAGATATTTAACCATTTGGTTAAACCATCTGGTCGAACATTTCAGCGGCAGATGGAAATGGCCTGCAGGTCGGGTGATTCCGTGCGGTATGTCGCCAGCGGCTAAACGTCGGGGGCGGATTAATTTCAAAAAAAAATCCGGTGATAAAATCGAGGAAATGGTGGTGAGGGAACGGGAAAAGGAGAAGACAGGCACGACAGAGGTTGCGCTGAAAATCCTGAAAGCGGCCCGCGGCGTTTTTGCCGAAAAAGGTTACAGCGGCGCGCGGATGGATGAAATTGCCGGCCGGGCGGGTGTCAACAAAGCCACGCTTTATTATCAAATTGGCGACAAGGATACACTTTACGCCGGTGTCATTCACCAGGTGCTGGGAGATGTAGCAGGAAAGATTGCCACTGCAGTAAGCATGGCCGGTCATCCCCGTGAAAAGCTCGCGGCCTACATTGAGGTTATCGACGCAGCCGTGGACAGCAACCCGGAGCTCCCGCCTATTATGCTTCGCGAGGTGGCCTCCGACGGGACGCATTTGCCGCGTGTCGTGCTCGAAGATATGGCACAGGTAGTGACCATACTGGCAGGAATTATCGAAGACGGGAAAAATAGGGGTGTCTTCACGGAGGTCAGCCCTTTTTTCATTCACTGCATGATCATGGGCACCATCCTGATATACAAAAAGGCTGCGACAATTAAAGACAGGCAGCCGTGGCTGCCTGCCGGCATGAAGAACCTCGATAAAAAACTGAAAGGATCGGCGGGCCAGGCAGTAGCCCGGCTCGTTCTCAGGGCCCTTGATAAACAGTGAACGGGGGGATGAGTTGAAAAAGAAACTGCTCATTATTGTGTTTATTCTGCTTTTTGCAGGAGTCGCAGGAGTTGTTTATTTCGCGCAGAAAAACGCCGGCCCTCACGATCTTTTTTTTTCCGGAATTATTGAAACGACTCAGGCCAACCTGTCTTTTCAGGCGCCTGGCCGCGTTGCCGGCGTGTATGTGCGTGAAGGCCAGGATGTGACAAAAGGAGCGTTGGTCGCCGAACTGGATCGTGCCGAATATCAGGCGCGATACGAACAGGCCCGCGCCGCCCTCGAGCGTGCCCGGCAGTCCCAAAAACAGGCGCAAATGGCTTATCTGGCAGCCACAAAAACACTGCCGGCGGAAGTGAACCGCGCTGAGGCCGGCATGAAAAGTGCTGAAGATGTACTGGCCGATGCCGAAAAGAATTATCTGCGTTTCGAAGAACTGTTTCGTCAGGGCGTGGTAACGGAAAAAGAACGCGATTCCATGAAACTGGGCTACGACGTTGCCCGGTCGCGCCTCGATGAAAGCCGGTCGGTGCTTAACCTGGCCCGTGGCAATCTGGTCAGAATAGATATTGCCCGCCGGGACATTGACGCGGCCGCCGCCCAGGTTGATGTCGCCAGGGCCGCC
>Ga0116182_1003218_pt1 | contig 15353 bp, 15 predicted proteins | sample AD_UKC077_MetaG_FD_89805 | JGI IMG/M metagenome (GOLD analysis project Ga0116182, IMG submission 89805) | Active sludge microbial communities of municipal wastewater-treating anaerobic digesters from USA - AD_UKC077_MetaG | ecosystem: Engineered > Bioreactor > Anaerobic > Digestate | place: USA...
GGCTATGGCATGACCGAAGTCGGCGTCACCAGCGTCGAGCTCTCGCCGCGCGTCGAAGACCGCCTGAAGAGTTCGATCGGCCGCCCGTTTGAAGGCGTCACTTATAAAATCGCCCCCACCGATGAGAAGACGAGCGGAGTCAACCTCGGCGAGCTGCTTATCAAATCGAACATCACACACGTCCGCGAGATTGTCGGCGGCGTCGAAAAAGCCCCGGATCTCGAAGACGGCTTCTTAAGAAGCGGCGACATCGTCTTTCGCGATGGAAGCGGCAATTACTACATCAAGGGCCGGATAAAAGATATCATCATCAACGCCAACGGTGAAAATGTCTATCCCGATGAAATCGAATCTTACTTTAAATCGATTCCCCATGTCAGCAACACTTGTGTCGTCGGCATTCGCAAGGGTAAGTCCTCGGACGAGACGATAACCTTAATCCTCGAAGTCGATAATGAGATATCGACTGAGGAATTCGCGCTTTTAAAAGACAAAGTTCAGGAAATCAACGTCGGACTATCTAATGAGAAACGCGTCCAGGATGTCTTTGTCATCAAGGAAAAGCTTCCGATTTCCAACAATCTCAAAGTCCGCCGCTTTCAAGTCAAAGACCTGCTCAAAGCTAAACCGGAATTCTTCCTCGACATGAATGAGAAGAAGGCCGTCAAGACCTTTGATGGCTTCGAATCAAGCGTCGTCGAACCGATCGTCAAATCGGTCCGCGAAATATTCTCGAAAGTTTTGCTCCTTCCGACCTTTAAAGTCGGCGACAGCGAGCACTGGGTCAATGAATTCGGTGGCGATTCGATGAGCTATGTCCAACTCGTCGGCGAGATCGAAGATTGTTTCGGTATCAAAATCGCCGAAGAAAAATACGGCTTGCTCGTCTCGGTCAACGATTTTGCCGAGATGGTCTTGACTTACCGCGGCAAGAAGAGCAAATAACGAGCGGAACGAATAACAATATTTATATTGTCATCACTGAAGGTATTTGATATAGTTTTAGCGTTAAGAGGTAATAAAATGGCACAAATTAAATCACAGATTAAACGTATTGGCACGAATGAAAAGGCCCGCATCCGCAATCAAGCCTTTCGCAGCAAAGTCAGAACTCAAGTCAAGAGATTCAAGGCTTCTGTCGACGCCAAAGACGCCGTCAAAGCCAAGGAAGAACTCGCTAAGAGCGTCTCTTTAATCGATCAGGCCGTCAGCAAAAATGTCATGCACAAAAATGCCGGAGCCCGTCAAAAGAGTCATCTTCAAACGCTTTTCAATTCTTTACAAGCTTAAGCGAAATTAAGAATAAACAGCTCAAAAGCATAATAGCGGTCGATGAGACCGCTTTTTATGTTGAGATCGAGATTATACAAAGTATCGAGGTTGCGGGTGATGGCAAAGCGCGAGAGTTTCTTGGAGTCTTGAAGCGACATGCGAATGCGAAAATCCGGCATTCCGAGCCGCTTGGCAATCTCTCCTAAGGAGTATCCCTGAGCGTCGAGATAGCGAATCTGGCTCATCAGGCGAAACTGGTTGGCCAGCATCGACACGAGCGTGATTGGCTCGACATTGTTCGTCCTGAGATCGGAGAAGATGTCTAAAGCCGCGGCCTTATCGCCGCGAAAAAGAGCTTTTGTCATCGCGAAAATATTGTTTTCAAGGGGTTTAGACACCATCAGCGTCACATCGATGAGGTTGATTTGATTTTTATACAAAATGAGCTTATTTGCTTCGTTGATAAACGCGTTCAGGTCACCATTAACACGTTCGATCAACTCGCGGAGGGCGTCATTGTCGATGATGGCTTTTTGGCTGCGAAAATATGACTTGCCGTATTGAAACCAGCGGCTGGCATCGAGTTCGGGGATGATATTGATCTCACCCTTTTTTCTAATGGCTTTGACAACTTCACTCTTTTCATCGAGATCAACGCTGTCAGAAACGAAGATGAGATCGATTTCCTCGTTGGGATTTTCGATGATTTCAACCAAAGGTTGATACTTCTGCTCTTTATCGATTTTATTCTTGCCCTTATCCTTTAAAAGAAAATAGGGGTTTTCGATGACGACGGCCTTGCGCGACGCGCCGATGGCAGGCAAGCTCGCCTCATAGGCGATATCTTGAGCGAGAACCTCACGTCCATCCAGGCGCGAGAGATTGAAATCGTCGATGGCTGAAAGCCGCTCGCCGAGCAAGCGGTTCAACTGCTTTTTGAGAATTGGCGATTGTGAGCCGGCAATTAGAAAAATCATCTTGCTTTGATTATATATCAAAAGAGAGCCGATGAGTACGAAATCGTTCCTTCGAGATCGGTCCGGCGGATGGTGATGTCATAGCGATGGAGCAAAGCGATGACTTCCTGATGGGGATGACCATAATAATTGTCGCTTCCGACGGAGATGATCGCTTCCTCGGGTGTTGTGTGTCTTAAAAAACTTTCACCCGTTGAAGTATTTGATCCGTGATGGCCGATTTTCAGATAATCGATATCGAGATTCGAATAGCGGCTTATTATTCGCTCCTCAACCGCTTTGGAGGCGTCGCCCATCAAGAGCCACTCTTTGTCAAGCAGTGTAAAAGTCAAGACGAGCGAGTTGTCGTTTTCATCGGCCGATAGAGTATCGTTGAGATTTCTAAAAGTGACATTTCCGAGCGCGAGCGGAAAGGTGGCTGCATTCGTCACGCGATGTTCGACGCGGAAGTTTTCAATCAAAGACGGAGCCGCGCCGCAATGGTCAAAATCGTCATGAGTCGTGATTAAATAATCGATTTGATAAACTCTTTTCTTTTTAAAGAAAGGGATGAGGACTTCTATTGCCATGTCGAACGACTTGTTTCCGCCGGTGTCAATGAGGACATTTTTGCCGCGCGTTTGGACGAGAATCGCGTCGCCCTGGCCGACATTGATAAAATGGATGGCTTCACCGAGATAGTTATGAATCGGAAGAGCGGCTAAGACGAGGCAAGAAGACAGAGCCACGGCAACTTTTTTCGCGTCGCTTTGCCGATGGCTTTCCAAAAGATAGGGGATATAAAAATAGAGTCCGTAATAAACAAAATACAAAAATAGAGGCGGTTCGCCGACAATCATGACGATGTCGACTTTCCTGAGAAAGGCATAAACCGAGGTCATTAGTCGCGCCAAAAAAGGCAGGAGATGGCGCATCGGCCATGTGTAAAAAGAGGTGGCGGCGGCAAAAAAGAAGAAAGCGTTGAGCGGGAGAGCAAGATATTGAAAGAGAATTTGCAGAAAGTGGAGTTCGGCGCTCATCGAAAGGTGAATCGGAACTAAGAAAAGGAAGATGAAAAGCCCCATCATCAGCCGCCGGTATTTGCGCTTGAAGCGATGCATTGCCGATCGCAAAAAAACGATTAGCGCGGAAAGGCCGAAACCGAGGAGAAAAGCCAAGGAAAAAGCCGCGTGAAAGTCGAGGGCGAGAAACCCTAAAGCCAAGGTGGACAAAAGGGTGAGATATGATACTTTTTTCTTAAGAAAAAAGTCGTTGATAATTCGCCCTCCATAACTTAAAAACAAGCGCTGAGTCGACATTTTCTCAAGACCTAAAAGAAAAAGCGGAAGGAGGAGAATTAAGGTTGTTATCCGCGCGGCCTTGTCGGTCAATTTCAGCTTCAGAAAGTATTCGCATATCGACATTGCCAAGCGCAGATAGATACCGCACATGGAAAAGAGAAAAAGGATGTTCATCGCCTCGGCGTTTTGAATCATTTCGGCTTCGTAATTTTTCCGCGAAAAAAGCAGAGCGTCAATCGCATCGGCACTCATATCATCAAAGTTATTTAAAAAGGCATCCTTGCGGGCATTCAGGCGCAAGGGATTAGCAAAAAGAACCTCGGTTTTTAAAACCCTCAACTCATGGAAGACACCCTTGTCATTTAAATAACCCTGAAAATCAAAGCGGCTTTCATAGGCGGGAAACGATAACGACTTAAGATAGCCATCAATTTCTAGGTAGTCGCCGAGTTCGCGATGATTATCGTCCTCCTGAACGTAAAACTTGTGAGCGCCACTTTGAATAAGGAAGTAATTTTCTTTGCTGGAAACGACAAACCCCCGATAGGTCTCTTGGTTCGGCGGTTCAATGCGATCGAGATTAGTAATGGCCCAGCCGCTCATCGTCGCGAGGACAAAGATGAGCAGGCCCCGCCCTTTAAAGCGATAAAACGCAAAACCGACACCGATGAGAAGAAGAATAAGCGAAGCGAGCCGCGGCATCCGGAAAAGCCATAATCCCAGGACGAGACAAGAAAGGATCAGAAAGGCGATCATGCCGAGCGGATCGTGATGTAGTTTTTAATTTTTTCAAATGTCGCGTTGCCGATGCCGGAGACATTTTTGATATCTTCTATGCGCTTGAACTGGTGGTCGGCGCGATAGGCGATGACAGCATCGGAAATGGCCGAGCCAAAACCGTTGACACTCATGAGTGTTTCCTTGCTGTCGGTGTTGATATTAACTTTGTTAATCGGCTCGATTGCGCACACATCGCTCATGTCGTATTTGGGAGCGATGTAAAAGGACTGATTGTTCTCTAATAAATAAGTTAGGTCAAACGCCAATTCGTCGGCGTTGCTCGTCACGCCCGAAGCCGCATCGATCAAATCGGCCAGGTCCGTGTCGAGTTCTAGGATATAAGTCCCCGGTTTGACGACTTCACCGGAGACGGAGACGGTCAGCATCTCATAGACTTCGGCGGTGTTCGTCGTGCCTCCTCCGACATCGGGATCGATGCTTTGCAAGATGACGATTAAGATGATGGCGGCAACGATGACGCCGATGATGATTTTAATCATAAATTTCCTCCTACCGATTTATAAGCAAGAAGAAAGCAATAACTTCCAAACAATAAAAAAACGGAAGTTTCCTTCCGCTTCGTTTAGAGTTTTGTCTTATTTAGGCGTTATCGATGCGCAGGATTTCGACTTCGTAAGGCTTGGTCGTCTTCACCGTCACCATATCGCCGACTTGCTTGCCGATCAAGGCGCTTCCCAATAGCGAATCGTTGGAGATGCGTCCGTCAAACGGATCGGCTTCGACGGTCCCGACGATTGTATATGCCTTTTCGGCGTTAAGTCCCAAATCGCGAATGTGGACTTTCGAACCGATCGTCACGCATTTCGTATTTTTGGGCTTATCTTCGATAACTTTGGCGGTCGCTAAAATATCTTCGATTTGCTTAATGCGTCCTTCGATTTCGGCCTGGCGGCCGCGAGCGGCATCGTAATCGGCATTTTCGCTTAGATCGCCTTGCGAGCGAGCAAAGGTTAATTGTTCGATGACTTCCGGGCGCTCGACGTCGATTAAGTGGCGGAGTTCTTCTTTGAGCTTCTTGACGCCAGCTTTTGTTAAAATGAGTTTGTTGTCTACCATATGTGCTACCTCTTTGTCAGCGAATTAGATTATAACAACATCATCCCGAGATTGCTACAATAAAAATTACGCTGCTTTTCTATATAAATAGAATAATAAAAATAATACAACTATTTTTCTTCTTCGTCGGCCTGATAAGAATTAAAGACTTCCTCTAATTGCTCGTATTCTTCGTCGCTTTCGACCTCTTCGAGCGTGCCGTCGTCAGCGTAGCGCAAAACCTGAACTTCTTCATCCTTGGCTTTGGGGTCGAAAAAGAAGACGTACTTCTTATGGTTTTCCGCGTTTTCGTAAGTGAAGAGAATCTCGCGTTCGTAGCGCTTTCCGTCCTCGTCTTGAATTACGAGTTTTTTGTCTTGTTCATCCATGGTTGATCCCTCATTTGTAAGTATGATTCGAGTATGACGACCGCCGACATCTTGTCGATGACGGCCTTGCGTTTATTTCTTGATAAGTCAGCTTCTAAGAGGCGCTTGTTGGCGATGACGCTCGTCATCCGTTCGTCGACCATCGCGATTTTGAGATCGGGCCGTTCGTTTAAGAGGTCATCGCGAAAGCGGAGGGTCGATTCCGAGCGAGCCGAAGCGGCACCCGACATGTGGAGCGGGAGGCCGATTGCCAGCTCATCGACACCTTCTTTATCTAAGATATCTAAGACGTGCTGGCGGGCCTTTTTATAGTTGCCGTCTTCAAAGGTGTAGTTCTCATAGCCGTGGGCGGCGATTAAAAGGCCATCGGTGATGGCGATGCCGAGCGTTTTCGTGCCGAGATCAAGGGCGATTATCTTTTTCATTTCAAACTTTCTTTGATTTTATCAAATGCTTTGGATAAAGCCGCTAAATTCTTCCCTTGCCCCTGGGCCATTTCCGCTCTTCCGCCGCCTGAGCCGCCGATCTGCTTGCTCATTTCGCGAATGATGTCGCCGGCCTTGACGCCGTCTTTCAGGGCTTGGCCTCCGACAAAGGCGACGAGGGCGACATTATCGCTTTCTCCGCCCGCCAAGACGAGGACATAATCCTGATAATGAGCTTTAAGATTGTCGCCGATTTTGACAAGCACTTCGCGCTTTAATCCTGTTAAGTGTTTAAAGACGACATGATAACCTCCGTAAACGGAGATACTGTGCCGAAGCGAATCAGCGGTCACGGCCACGATTTTATCGGTTAAACGAATATTTTCTTCTTTAAGTTCTTGTTCGTAATTAAGCATGGCTTTGAGGCGGTCGCTCACTTCGTGGATCGAAGAAGCGCCGACGAGGTTCTGCGCTTTGTGCAGTAAAACTTCGCGCCGTTTTAAAAGATGATAGGCGCCGAGCGACGTGCGCGCCTGAATGCGGCGCACGCCAGCGGCGATTGATTCTTCCGACTCGATGACGAAGAGTCCGATTTCCTCGGTGTTGTGAACATGGGTGCCGCCGCAGAACTCTTGCGAGACATCGCCAAAGGCGACAACGCGGACTTCATCGCCGTATTTTTCGCTGAAGAAGGCTTTAGCTCCCGTCTTTTCCGCCTCTTTGAGGGGCAAGATGCGGACATTTGAATTAAGCGAGGAAGCAATCAGTTCATTAACTTGTTTTTCAATGAGTAAAAGCTGTTCATCGCTGATTTTGGCATAGTGTGAAAAGTCAAATCTTAAGTATTCATCGGAGACGAATGACCCTTGCTGGGTGATGTGATTGCCGAGTACGCCCGCGAGCACGCTGTGCAAGAGGTGCGTCGCCGAGTGATTGCGCATCGTTAAGTGACGGCGGGCATGGTCGATTTCAAGAGTCAGAACATCGCCGATATGGAGTGTGCCGAAACTAATGTTGACCTCATGAAGATGTTGTTTATTAGGGGCTTTGCGAGTGTTGAGAACGCGCGCTTCGAGATCTGGGCCGTAAATGCGTCCCGAATCGCCGATCTGACCACCGCTTTCGGCGTAAAAATTGGTGACATCGAAAACGACTTCGCCTTCTCCGGATAAGTCCTGAACCGCTTCGCCGTTTGCAAAAAGGCCGATAACCTTGGCTTGAATATCACCTTCGGCATAACTGAATATGCTGGGCGCGACAAATTTTAAGAGATCGGAATGCTGCTGTCCCATGCTTCCGGCATCGCTTCTGGCCTGCCGGGCCCGTTCTTTTTGCTTATTCATTTCCTCTTTAAAACCTTCTAAATCGACTTTGACGCCGCTTTCCTGGGCGATTTCAATCGTCAACTCGACGGGGAAACCAAATGTGTCGTAAAGGCGAAAAGCATCCTCGCCGCTTAAGACCTTTTTACCGATGAGCATGTCGCGAAGCATGACTTCGCCGCCCTTGAGCGTTTTTAGGAATTTTTCTTCCTCGGCTTTAACGCTTCTTTCGACATAATCTTGGCGTTTAGCTAGTTCCGGATAAAAATCTTTCATCATCTCGACAACTGTGTTCACCAAGGAATAAAGAAAAGGTTTATCGATGCCGATCTTGCGGCCGAAGCGCATCGCGCGTCTTAAGACGCGGCGCAGTACATAACCGCGACCCTCGTTTGAAAAGGGCTCGCCGTCAGAGAGGGCAAAGACAACCGTCCGGATGTGGTCGGCGATGACGCGGTAAGCGGTCAAATTAACGCCGTGATAAGGCTCGCTCGCCAACTCTTCCGCCTTTTTAATCAGTGGAAAAAAGAGGTCGGTTTCAAAGTTGGTCGGCGTCTCTTGCAAGACGCAGGCGATGCGCTCTAAACCGGCGCCGGTATCAATGTTTTTGCTCGGCAATTCTTTGTAATCTTCGCGCTTATGTCCATCGACGGCGTTAAACTGCGAAAAGACGATGCCCCAAATTTCGATGTAGCGATCGTTTTCAAGATCGTTTGCCAATAGGGCGATGCCTTTTTTTGCGGCATCGTATTTCTCGCCGCGGTCAAAAAAGACTTCGGTGTTTGGCCCACACGGACCTTCGCCGATTTGCCAAAAGTTATTGGAAAGAGGAATTAAATGATCGCTTGCGACACCGCACTTGAGCCACAACTCGCGCGTGGCTAAGTCGGTCGGCAAATAAGTAAAATATAGTTTATCTTTGGGCATGCCAAAGTATTGATTGGAAGTGAGTATTTCGTAAGCCCACGGAAGCATTTCCTGACGGAAGTAATCGCCGATCGAGAAATTGCCGAGCATTTCAAAAAAAGTGTGATGGCGAGCCGTATAGCCGACGTTTTCAATATCATTTGTTCTGATCGATTTCTGAACGTTGACGATGCGCCGTGAGGGGGGGATTTCGCTGCCGTCAAAATATTTCTTGAGACCGGCGACGCCGGAGTTGATCCAGAGCAGCGTCGGATCTTTATAAGGGATGAGCGATGCCCCTTTTTCGAACTTGTGTCCGCGCTCTTCAAAAAAATTAATCCAGATTTTGCGTATTTCGTGGCCGGTAAGTTTTTTCATCGTTTGTTCCTCTAAAACAAATAAAAATCGTCCCTAAGGAACGATTCGCTCGCGGTACCATCCTTATTCATTACTGATAATGCACTTAATTAGGCTTTAACGCAGCCGACGGCGGGGATTAGTCGCTTCAGAGGAGTGGCACGCTTATAGCTTAGTTCCTCTATTGAATGTAGTAAATATAGCATATTTAAGCAACACTTCAAATGATTTAAGCGAAAAATATTTGCGTTTTCTCTTTTCAATTAATGCTATTGCTTATATAATTCAAGTCATAAAAAGGGCCCTGCCGCAAAATTTATGAAAACCGCAAATCACAATTTAACGCTCCAGAAGTCCTATTTTTCCTATTATTACTATTATTACTTAGGAATCGTTTTCCAATCCCGTTAAGTATTATCAGTGATAATAGAAGGTGGAAAACGAGCAATCGTGGACACCTGACAGAGTATAAAACCATAAGCTCAGGTGCCTGCCACCTGAGTTTTATTTCATAAAGGAGAGAAAAAAATGAAAGTGAAACGCCTACTACTCGCCGCCCTCGCGGCTACATCGATGGTCGCCGTCACCGCCTGCGATGGTGATGTCGTGCAGATCGGAATTCTCAAATTCGTTAATATTGCCCCATTAAATGATGCCGAAGACGGTTTTGTTTCGGCTCTTGATGCGGCCGGAGTCAATTATAAATTGACAAAAAAGGATGCCAATGCGGAAGGCGCCCTTGTCGCTTCTTCAAGCCTCACTCTCGTCGGTGAGTGCGATCTCGTCTTAGGTATTGCTACTCCTTCCGCCAGCGGACTCATCTCCGCCCGCGAGACCAAGGGCAGCGATGTCCCCATTTTCTTCACCGCTGTCACCGATCCTGAATTCTCGGGTTTGATGACCGATGATCAGGCGCCCGATAATAATGTCACGGGCACCAGCGATATGAATCCCGTTCGCGAACAAGTTGAATTATTTACAAAACTCGGCCTCGAAATCGACAAAATTGGCATGATTTACTGTTCAAATGAGACCAACTCGGTCATTCAAAAGGATCTCGCTCAAGCTGCTGCCGACGAATTCGACCTCGATTTCGTTTATGAAACCTTTACCGAAACGAACCAAGTCGCCGCCGCGATGGATACTTTAATTGAAGCCGGAATCGATGGCTTATACACGCCGACCGACTCGACCCTCGTCTCGGCCTACTCGACTGTCAAAGCCAAAGCCGATGCCGCTAATCTTCCGATCATCGCCGGTGAAGAGGCCTGCCTTGAACTAGGTGCCGTCGCCACTTTGAGCATCAACTACTTTGATCTCGGTCGCATCACTGGCGAGATGGCTGTCGAATTCTTAAGCGGCAAGAGCATTTCCGAACTTCCCGTTCGCCGCGTCGAAGACATGCCGCTTATCCTCCATGTCGATAACGCCGAAGGAATCGGCTTAACTTTTCCCGCAGAACTACTTGCGGAAGCCGACGAAGTCATCGATAATTAACAAGAAATGAGAATCGTCTATAACATCTTCACTAACTCCTTGAATCTAGGTCTCATCTATGCCTTGTTAGGCATTGGTGTCTACATCGCCTACCGCGTTTTAGACATCGCCGATTTAGGCGCCGAAGGCGTCTTTCCTCTCGGAGGGGCTATCACCATTTTGATGATTGTGCTGGGAGTACCGCCTGCTTTGGCGGTATTTCTCGCTTTCATCGCCGGGGGAATCATGGGTTTATTAACTGGGGTCTTGCACACCAAACTAAAAATTCCTTCGCTTCTGGCGGGAATTATTACTATGGTCATTTGTACACCCCTTTCCCAGCTCCTAAACGGAGCAGCCAACCACGCGATTAATCCTGAGCGATTTGATACACTCGGGGAATTCGTCGGTTCAGTTTCCATTGATCCTAAAACCAATACGCTATTTACTTTCTTCAGGGGTATTTTCAAAGGGTGGACGATTCCCGAAGAATGGGGCATTATTGTCACAAGCCTTTTAGCCGTCGCTATGATTGTCGGCTTGCTCTATTGGTTCTTCGGAACGGAGCTCGGCATTACAATTCGCGCGACCGGTAAAAACAAAGTCATGAGCCGCGCTCAAGGCATCAACACCGATAGCCGCGTCATTCTTGGCCTCGTCATCAGCAATGCCATCGTGGCGATGAGCGGTTCGCTCTTCTCACAATTTATGGTGACCTCTAACTCAACATTCGGACAAGGGACGATCGTCATCGGTCTTGCCAGCATCCTTCTTGGCGAAGCCGTCTTCTTCTTTAAGAAGTCGAATTTTGCCGTTTCGCTCCTCGGTGTCGTGGTCGGAACATTCGCCTATCAACTAGTCATAAATTTAGCCATGCGCGTCTTAGAGGATAACGGTTATTTAAAACTCGTCCAAGCTGTCTTGTTCATCCTCATTCTCTGCATTCCGCTTTTTAAGAAGAACTATGCGAATTTGAAAAAGAAAATGAAGGCGAGGAGGAACGCCAATGCTTGACATCATCAACCTTGACAAAACCTTCGTCCTCGATGGTCAGGAAAGCAGTAAAAAGCACGCCATTGATCACTTAAGCCTCCGCATCGAAGAAGGTGATTTCATCACCATCATCGGCTCGAACGGATCGGGCAAATCGACTTTACTCAATCTTATCGCTGGTTCTATAGAACCAGATGAAGGCCAGATTCTCCTCGATAACGAAAATATCGTCACCTTAAAAAATCACCGCCGCTCGCGCTTCATCGGCCGCGTCTTTCAAGATCCGATGCTGGGGACGATCGGCGACATGATGGTCGAAGAAAATATGTTTTTGGCTAATCACCGCGGCAAGAACACCGGCTTGGCCTGGGGTCTAAAAAAGAAGCAGCGCGAAGCTTTTCGAAATATGCTTGAACCGCTTGGTCTCGGCCTTGAAACGCGCCTTGGTGAAAGAATGAAAAATCTCTCCGGCGGGCAGCGTCAGTCGATTACCCTGACGATGGCGACGATGAACAGCCCGCGCCTCCTCCTCCTGGACGAACACACCGCCGCCCTCGATCCCGAGACGGCCAAAATCGTCATGCAGATCACCGACGACATCGTCAAAAAAGCGCACCTGACGACCATTATGGTCACCCACAACATGCGCGATGCCATCCGCTACGGCAATCGCTTGATCATGATGGCCGATGGCAAGATCATCTTCGATGCTCGCGATGAAGAAAAAGCCCAGCTGACCGTTGAGGAATTAATTAAAAAATTCAGCGAGAAAACCGGGGATGTTTTACCCGACACCGTCATACTAAATAAATAATTTTATTTATCGATGCGGATATCGCCAGCGTAAACTTCGCTGATCAGACCGCCGCCGACCATTAACGAGCCATCGTAAAAGACAGCTGCCTGTCCTGTCGCGATGGCTTTTTGTTTGCTGGCAAAAACGACTTTTAAAGTATCATCATCAATTCTTTGAATAGCGACATCAGCATCTTGCGAGCGATAGCGAAATTTTGCCTTTAGTTTCTTGCCATCGATATCGTAATGCGGAAAGAGGTTGAGCTTAGTAACTAAGCAGTAATCAGAATATAAATACTGGCTTTGACTTCCACTCGCGACATAAACGATGTTCTTTTCGACATCTTTGCTGACGACGAACCACCCTTCAGATTCCTGATTAGAAATGCCGCCGATGCCGAGTCCGCGATGCTGGCCGATCGTGTAATACATGGCCCCGGAATGCGATCCGATAATTTGCCGCGTTGATATATCAACGATATCGCCTTTTTGGGCCGGAAGATAATTGTGTAAAAACTCCTTAAAATGGCGTTCGCCGATAAAGCATATACCGGTCGAATCCTTTTTGAAAGCGACCGAAAGGCCGAGTTTTGCGGCGATGCGGCGCACTTCTTCTTTGCTCAGCTCGCCCAAGGGAAAAAGACAGGCTTTTATCTGCGCTTCGCTGAGCTGCGAAAGAAAATAGGTTTGATCTTTATTGAGGTCCTTGGCCTTAGATAGGAAATAGTGTCCATCCTTTTCGACGCGCCTGGCGTAATGACCCATCGCAATCGATGAGCAGTCGTTTTCAAGAGCGAACTTATAAAACGCATCAAACTTAATGAATTTATTGCAGAAGACATCAGGATTAGGAGTGCGCCCAGCCCGATATTCTTCTAAAAAGTAAGTAAAGACGTCATTCCAATACTCTTTGACAAAATCGATGCGCAAAAGAGGAATGTCGAGCGCCTTGGCGACGCTTGCAGCATCATCATAGTCTCTCTCCTGCGGGCACTGCTGATCATTAACCGTCGGATTGCCGAGGTAGTCGTTATTGGCCAGCGCGTCCCAGTTGCGCATGAAGCAGGCGACGACTTCGTATCCCTGCTTTTTGAGCAAGTAGGCGGCCACCGCTGAATCGACGCCGCCGGAAAGACCGAGCATGACACGCGTTTTCATAATGGAAACAAATCCCGGGAATCAAGAATTAAAGTAAACGGTCCGTCATTTGTCAGATTGACCTGCATGTCAGCGCCAAAAACGCCCTGGCCGACATCGGGATAAGAATCCTTCAGCGCTTTGACAAAAGTGTCGAATAAGCCTTTGGCCGCCCTCGGCTCGAGAGCTTTTGTAAAGGAAGGCCGGCGCCCACCGCTTAAATCGGCGTATAAAGTAAATTGAGGAACGGCTAAAATCGAACCTTCGATATCGACAAGCGATAGATTAGTCTTGCCTTTTTCATCTTGAAAAACGCGCATCTTCAAAATTCTTTCGGCCATCTTAATGGCGAGGCGCTCATCATCACCTTCGCAAAAGCCGACGAGCAGAACATAGCCCGGACCAATCGAGCAAAAAAGGCGATTGGCAATCGAAAGGTGGCTTTCTTTGACGTTTTGTAAGACGATGCGCATAGCGTTTATCTAATATAGTCGTGAACTATAGGTAGCGGGGCTAATTTTTCTTTCGATAGTTTAAAAGCCTGGCGGATATCTTCTAAGATCGCAGCGAAGTCATTTTTGTTTGTATGGACGACGCATAAAACATCGCCTACCTTAACAAAATCGCCGACTTTTTTAGCTAAGACGATTCCGGCTGACATGTCGATGACATCATCATATGTTTCGCGCCCGGCGCCTAAACGCATCGCGGATTCGCCGATTTCAAGAGCTTCAATGCGTCGCACATAGCCTTCTTCTTCGGCGCGTATTTCAACGATATGTCGCGCGAGGGGAAACTTTTCGGGGTTTTCGATAAACGAGACATCGCCGCCCTGGGCTCTGACCATCTCTTTTAATTTATTAAAAGCCGAACCGTCGGCAATCGCTTTTTCCAGCATTTGACGACCCGTCTTCAAGTCTTTGACAACCTTAGCTTGCTCGAGCATGATGGCGCCGGCTTCAAGGCATAATTCGACTAGGTCGTGCGGCCCTTTGCCATGTAAGGTCGCAATCGCCTCTTTGACTTCGAGGGCATTGCCGACGGCGAGGCCGAGAGGTTGCTCCATATCCGTTAAAATGGCACGCGTATCGCGATTGAGTCCGTCGCCGATGTCGACCATCGTCCGGGCTAATTCGCGGGCGCTTTGCAAATCTTTCATGAAAGCACCGCTGCCGAATTTGACATCGAGGAGAATCGTGTCGCTGCCGCTGGCGAGTTTTTTCGACATGACCGAGGAGGCGATTAACGGAATCGATTCGACCGTGCCGGTCACATCGCGAAGCGAATATAATTTCTTATCGGCCGGGACGAGGTGTCCGGTCTGGCCGACAATGGCTAGTCCGACTTCGTTGACCTGGCGCATAAATTGCTCTTCAGGAATGGCGATTTTCATGCCGGGAATGGCTTCCATCTTATCGAGGGTGCCACCCGTATGGCCGAGGCCGCGGCCGCTCATCTTGGCGACTTTCACGCCACAGGCCGCAACCATTGGTCCCAAGACCAGACTCGTTTTATCGCCGACGCCGCCGGTCGAATGTTTATCGGCTTTGACGCCTTTGATCGAACTGAGGTCGATGATATCGCCGCTGTGCATCATCAAGTCGGTCAAGACGGTGATCTCTTCTTTGGTCATGCCGCGAAAGAGAATCGCCATCGCCAGAGCGCTCACCTGATAATCGGGAATCGAACCATTTACATAGCCTTTAACAAAAAAAGAAATTTCTTCTTTCGTCAATATTTTGCCATCCCTTTTTTTCACTATAATATCAACCATTCTCATATGTTTTTACCTCGCTATTAAGTATAACATGACAAAGATATGTTTTAATATCTTTTTACCGGCGCGCTTGTTAAACTGAAAACATGGATTTTTGGACGCATTTAGCCACTAATTTCCCGCCGGAAACCGCCGCTCAGATTCGGCGCTCCTTAAGCGATGAGCGAACGCGCGGCTTGCTTCTCAACACGAACAAAATAGACATTCGTGAATTTTATTCACGCTTTCCACTTCTATCCCATCATCCTCTGGTCAGCAACGGTTTTTTATATGATCAGAAAACATATGATTTCGGCAAGTTGTTCTGGCACGATTTAGGAGCCTATTATCTTCAGGAGCCCTCAGCCATGAGCGTCGTTTCCTTTCTCGACATCAAGGCCGGAGATTCGCTCCTTGATCTGTGCGCTGCCC
>Ga0116182_1003232_pt1 | contig 15297 bp, 15 predicted proteins | sample AD_UKC077_MetaG_FD_89805 | JGI IMG/M metagenome (GOLD analysis project Ga0116182, IMG submission 89805) | Active sludge microbial communities of municipal wastewater-treating anaerobic digesters from USA - AD_UKC077_MetaG | ecosystem: Engineered > Bioreactor > Anaerobic > Digestate | place: USA...
GCCCCTTATCGGCTGTGGTGCCGCGATGAATACTGACATATTCCCGGATCATGTTGAAATTACCGATGATCAGGCCCGTTTTTTCACCGGCGAATTTAATGTCCTGAGGCGAGGCTCCGATGGAGCAGAATTGTAAAATATTACAGCCTTCGCCGATTTGTGTATAACGGTCAATAACTGTGTGCGGCCCGATGACCGTGTTTTTACCGATTTTTACATCTGGCCCGACAATCGAATAAGGCCCGATTTCCACACCTTCTTCCAGACATGCATCTGGCGCCACAATGGCTGTAGGATGTATTTTCATAGTTATTCTTTACCTGTTTTGTTTATTTTTTCTTCGAGTTCTTCTACCTGTTTGATGAGCCTCATCAGCTTGACACGCATTTCAGGGAGTCTGGCTTTGACAGCCTCTACACGCAGCCAGTCCTTGATCGGCAGAGGCGGGATGCCGCCGCCGATAAAACCTGCGGGAATGTCTTTATGGATTCCCGAAGACGCTGCGATAACGGCGCGATCGCCGATGGTGATGTGCCCGACGATGCCCACCTGACCGCCGATCATCACGCTTTTGCCGATTTTGGTGGATCCGGAAATGCCTGTCTGGGCGGCAATGGCCGCGTTTTCGCCGATGACGACATTATGGGCGATCTGAACGAGATTGTCGGTTTTTACATTGCGCTTAATCCACGTTTTGCCCATGGTGGCGCGATCCACCGTGGTGTTGGCGCCCAGCTCCACGTCGTCGTCGATCTGTACGATGCCGATCTGCGGGATTTTGGTGTTGCTTTCGCCCGGGTCGGCAAAGCCGAAACCGTCGGCGCCGATAACCACACCTGAATGCAGGATCACGCGCCTGCCGATGATCGAGCCGGCATAAACGCTGACGTTGGCGTAAAGAACCGAGTCCTCACCGATGGTGACGTCTTTGCCGATAAACACTCCGGGATAAATCACCGCACCCTTTTCAATTCTGGCGCCGCGGCTGATGAAGGCGCGCGGGTGGACAACGGCTTCAGGAGCAACGGATGCTCCGTCTTCTATATAAGCGTCCGGGCTGATGCCGGGCGCGCCGTGATCGATCGGATAAAATACGCCCAGCAGTTTTCCGAAAGCCAGATAAGGGTCGTCGGTGATAAGCAGGTTTTTGTCCGGTTCGACCGTCCCCGGCGGGACAATTATGGCCGCCGCAGAGGAGGCCTTGAGCATTTTTAAATACTTCGGCTGGGCGATGAAAGTCAGATCATGCTCGCCCGCCTCGTCCAGGGGCTTCAAGTCTCTGACGATAACTGTTTCATCTCCCGCCACCGCGGCGCCGATGAGATCGGCTATTTCCCTGACACTCTTTTTCATTTAACGCCGCTTACGCTACTTTATGGTTTTATTGTATTCCTCGATTACCTTGTTGGTGATATCCAGCTCTTTGTCATAGTACAATGCCTGCATGGCATCCATGATGGCCGTGTACTTTTCCTTTTCGCCGATAGCGCGCACAACTTTAGCGATTTCCGAAAGCATTTTGGTGCCGTATTCCTGATCGCGTTTCTGCAGTTCTTTATTGGTGTCGTCCACGAGATTCTGGTAATCGCGCAGCTTTCTCTGATAGGCCAGTTCCTTGTCGCTGCGTGCGGCCGGCGTCAGGAGGGCTCCTTGCTTTTCCAGTTCTTCTTTCATTTTTTTAAGTTCATTTTCCGTGGCGGTGATGGCGGGTTTCTTTTTATCCACGAAAGCTTTGATTTCTTCGGCTGCCTTTTTCCCGGCTTTCGAGTTTTCCATGACCTGCTTGAGGTTGATGAAGCCGATTTTATCTGCGGCAAATGATGCACCGGTCCACAGCATTAGAAGCAAAATCAGTCCTGCAAACAGGCAGATATTTTTTTTCATTTTTGTTTCCTCCCTTTATTTAATCTGTCTATGTGTCATTAGATGTCTGTGCGGCTGTTACATGAACATGCCGATGGTGAATTCCCAACGGCCGTTCCCTTCATTATCCCGTCGATCCAGAACGTAGCCGTATTCCAGTCTGAGCGGTCCGATGGGTGATTGCCAGCGGATGCCCGCACCACAGGTGTGCCTTAAATCGTCCGGGCGGTAATGTCCATTCCAGGCGTTGCCTGTATCATAAAAGACGACGCCTTTCATCCCCGCGTCCTTGATCAATGGAAAAACAATTTCCAGCGAGCCCGCCAGCATGCTTGTACCGCCCATGACATCGCTCGTGCCTACCGGGTTTTTGATGGTTTCGTATCCCAGAGGCTGGCCGGATTCCGAATATCTCATTCTCAACACCATCTCATCTTCCGGCCCGATATAGCGCAAGCCGCGCAGCGAGTTGATCCCGCCCAAAACGTACCTTTCGTAAAGGGGCAGACTCTTGCCCCTGTTGCTTTGCAGGTAGCCTATACGGCCTCTGGCGCCGAAAACAATTTCTTTGTATATCGGACGATACCAGGCGGCGGAGCCCGAATATCTCGTAAACTCACTGTCTCCCCCGAAAGGTATGCCGGCATGCTGAACGGAAATGCTGGTTTTCGTGCCTTTTGATGGAAAGATCATGTCATTGGTCGTGTCGCGCGCCAGCGTTACCGTCACTGAGCTGGTAATGCGCTGTCCCTGCTCCTGCCGGATGTATTCCGGTATCCAGTAATGATTGGTTATCTTAATTCTATCAACGCTCAGCCTGTAACCGACGTAGCCGAAAACTTTTTCAAACAGACGGTGCCCCAGTGTCAGACCGCTGCCGGCTGTATCAAGTTTGTAGGAGTCATATTCCTTGTCGTACTTCCATAAATCCGCTTTGCACCACAGGGGCATGTCAAAAAGCCACGGCTCGGTAAAGGAAAGTTCATAGTTGTTGGTCTTGGAGCCCAGCGACGCCTTCAGGCTCAACTCCTGCCCGTAGCCGAGGAAATTCTGCTGGGAAATCTGCGCCATGATCACCGCCTGATCGACGGCGCTGTAGCCGGCGCCGATCATGAACATGCCGGTATTTTTTTCTTTCACACGGATATTCAGATCCATCGTGTCGCCCTGGGCCTTCTCCGTCTGTATGTCCACCTCTTCAAAATAGTTCAGATAGTTCAGTCCCTCATAGCTTGCCTTGAGCTTGCTGGATGAATACAGGTCGCCTTCGGCGAGCTGCAGTTTTCTGCGGATGACTTTGTCGCGGGTGATGGTATTGCCGGAAATGCCTATCCGGGCGATGTGGATGAGATTGCCTTTCTCCAGATGAAAACTGACGTCCAGCGACTGTTCTTTTTCATGAGAGGAGATGTTCGGGGTGACATCCGCCTGAGCGTATCCCTCGTCGTTGGCGGCCGACGCAATGGTTTCCATATCCTTCAGGATCATTTCCCGGCTGTAGTAGTTTCCTGTCTTCGTTTTTAAATCGGCCAGGAGCTCCTCGCGGGGTTTGCCGATTAGGTCGCCGGTAATCTCGACTTTGCCGAATTTGAAGCGCCTGCCTTCACGGACCGCTATTTTGATATGGATGCCTTTGGCGTCCCGGTCGATGACCGGCTCGCCGATCTGGGCGTTTACAAAACCATTATTATAATAAAAAGAGGTCAGCTTCTGGACATCCTGTTTTAGCTGTGCGGGCTGTAATATTCCTGTGTCCGTAATGAAGCCCAGCAGGGTCCGCTCGGTGGTGGACATCATATTGACGAGTTCTTTGTTGGTAAAAGCTTCGTTGCCTTCAAAGGTGATCGAGCGGATATAGACGCGCTCATTTTCTTTGATATCCAGAATAACGACAAAATCTTTCGGTCCGTCCTGTTCGAGGCGATGGGTTATTTCCGCGTTGTAATAGCCCTTGGTTTCATACAGCGCCTTGATTTTCTGTATATCTTCCTTGATTTTGTCCTGATTGACGCTCTGACGTGTCTTGACCGACATAAGGCCGGTGATGTCGTCTTTGTCGAGCTTTTTGTTGCCGACGATCCTTATTTCGGAAATCAGACCTTTTTCCGTTACGGTAAAGGTGAGAATTTTTCCTCCCGTGTCCGCCGTGATATCGGCTTTGACGTCGGTAAAAAAACCCATTTTGAAAATTGCCCTGATATCGGCGGAGACATCGTCTTCATTGAGAGCTGCACCGGATCTGCTGCGGAGTTTCTGCCTGATGGCGTCTGCGCCGATCTTGCGGTTGCCGGCGATATCGATGCGAATTATTTTATCCACCAGCCCCAGGCGCTCCAGTATTGATGTCTTGATCTCCGCCGCGAGCGCTTCGCGTCCCGTCACATCGCTGCCCTGAACGGACAGGGCCGGCAGGGCGGTGCCGGCCGCCACATCAATAATGCGTGCATCGACATTGAGCGCGTTACCGAACTTTGTGACGCTCCCGGTGATGATATAGCCGACGCCCAGCCGGGTGCCGGCCTCGACGGCCGCGCCGGTAGTCAATGGGGCAATCTGCAGCAATGCTTCGTCCGACGCGATGGTTTCGATTTTCTTTTCCCTGCCCAGTTGTCCCAGCAGATGCTCATGCAGGGCGGCTTGCAGCAGATCCGCATCTGTGTCCGCATGCACTTCAAACGGCAGGAGGCATATTTTTACGGCCTCTTGGGCCTGACCGTGCGCCGGAGGCCAAAGAAGCAGAAAAAATAAAACGAAAAGAAAATAACAGGATTTATTTTTGATAATCATATATTTTCCCGTCACGCAGGCCGATTCTGCCGGACATCCTGTCGGCCAGCAATTTATTGTGTGTGACCACAATCAGAGTGATGTTTTTTGTCTCGTTTAATTTTATCAGGACGTCTTCTATCTTTTTTCCTGTTTCCGTGTCAAGGTTTCCCGTCGGCTCGTCGGCCAGCAGTATTTCCGGCTCCATGACCAGTGCGCGGGCAATGGATACGCGCTGCTGTTCCCCTCCGGAGAGTTCCCCCGGTTTATGTTTGATCCTGTGGTCCAGCCCGACTTCGTAAAGCAGCCGCCGGGCCTTGTCCGCCGCCTCTTTTTTCCCCAGTCCGCTGATGAGCGCCGGCATCATGGTGTTTTCCAGGGCGGAAAACTCCGGCAGCAGATTGTTGAACTGGAAAACAAACCCGATGGTGGAATTGCGGAAGGCGGACAGCTTGTTTTCATGCCATTCAAAGACGTTATGACCCCCGATGGAAAGAATACCGGACGTCGGGTGATCCAGTGTGCCGAGAATGTGAATGAGCGTGCTTTTTCCCGCGCCGGAGACTCCGATCACGGCCAGTGAGTCCCCCTTTTTTATTTCCAGGTTCAGGCCGCGCAGAACCTCGATCCGGTTGCCGTCCTTTATAAATGTTTTGGATAAGTTTTCCAGGATGATCATCGGGTTGTCTCTTATTCGTACCTCAATGCTTCCGCCGGATCGAGCCGCGAGGCCCTCAAAGCCGGGTAGATGGTGGAAAGCAGACAGATCAGCATCGTGCCGATTGCAATGACAACCACATCGCTGTAATTTACCTTCGAAGGCAGCTCGCTTAGATAGTACACGTCGCCGGGCAGAATTTTAAAATTGAAAAGTTTTTCTATAAAGGCAGAGACGCTCTGCAGGTTCAGCGCGACGGCAAGGCCCGCGATGGTGCCGAAGACGGTTCCCACCGCGCCGACGATCAGCCCCTGATAAACAAAAATTTTCATGATGCCCCTCGAGGTGGCGCCCATGGATTTAAGTATGGCGATGTCTTTGTTTTTCTCCATGACGATCATAATGAGCGCGCTGATGATGTTGAAAGCGGCCACCAAAACGATCAGGCTCAAAATGATGAACATGACCCGCTTTTCCAGTTTCAGGGCGGCAAACAGGTTTTTGTTCATCTGCATCCAGTTTTGCACGAAAAAAGGAAAGCCGAGGCTGCTTTGAATGTTGCGTCCGACGGCATCCGCCTTGTAAATATCCTTGACGATGATATCGATGCCCGACACGGCATCGCCCATTTCCAGAAAATCCTGGCAGCTTCTGATGGATAAAAAAGCCAGTTTCGAATCATATTCGTAAAAACCCGATTCGTAAATACCCGTCACAATAAATTTTTTCATGCGCGGGACCATGCCCATCGGCGTGGAAATGCCGCCTGCCGGCGAGATGATGGTGACCGGGTCGTATAAAAAAAGTCCCATGTTTCTGGCCATTTCCCTGCCGATGAGAATTCCGGGGAGATTCCGGTCCTCTTCGGGCAGCTCTTTTAGCACATCGGCGGGAATTTGATTGAGGTGTTCGATATTCCCCTCGCGGATTTTACCCAGATTCAGTACACCCGCTGAGCTTTCCGTGTCCATGCCGCGGATGATCACGCCGGTGATGCTGCTCTGATTGCGCATCATGGCCTCTGTATAAATAAATGGAGTGGAAGCGACAACGCCCGGAGTCTTGTCGATTTGCGCGCGCACGGCCTTGTAGTCTGTCATGGGCCCCTGCAGACCGGTGGTGACTTCAATGTGGGAGCGGATGCCCAGGATTTTGTCGCGCAGGTCCTGCTCAAAGCCATTCATGACGGCCAGTACGATAATCAGCGTGGCCACACCCAGAAAAATGCCGAAAATCGATATGAAGGTGATGATCGAAACGAATACCTGCTTTCGCTTCGCCCTCATGTATCGTCTGCTGATGAAAAATTCGTAGGCCATCGCATTATATATCCTGCCGCAAAAGCTGCGGCTATCCCTGTTTGGTTCTCAGCAGGGGAAACAAGATGACGTCGCGGATGGAGGCCGAGTCGGTAAAGAGCATGATCAGCCGGTCGATGCCGATTCCCTCTCCGGCGGTCGGCGGCATGCCGTATTCCAGGACGCGGATATAGTCCTCATCCATCTCATGCGCCTCATCGTCGCCCGCTTCCCGCTCCTTGAGCTGCTGCACGAACCGCTCGCGCTGGTCGGCCGGATCATTGAGCTCGGAAAAGGCGTTGGCGATTTCCCGACCCGAAATATAAAGCTCGAAACGGTCAACCAGATCCGGGTTGGAATCAGATTTTCTCGACAGAGGCGATACAGCGATCGGATAATCCGTTACAAAAGTGGGTTGAATCAGTTTTTTTTCCACAAATTCGTCGAAAATGGCCATGAGAATTTTCCCCAGCGGATCCGCCGGCCGGATGTTGCAGCCGGCCTTGTGGGCGAAAGCTACAGCTCTTTCGTAATCGGTCAGGTCGGCAGGCTCCATGCCGGCAATCTGCAAAAGAGCGTCTTTTACGGACAGACGCCGCCACGGTGGTGTCAGATCGATTTCCTGTCCCTGATAGGTAAAGGTGAGCTTGTTGAAAATATGACGGGCGATGAAAGCAAACAGTTCTTCCGTAAAGGACATCAGATCCGTGTAAGTGGCGTAGCTTAGGTAAAACTCCATCATGGTGAATTCGGGGTTGTGAAAAGTGGAAATGCCCTCATTGCGGAAATTGCGGTTTATTTCGTAAACTCTTTCCAGGCCGCCGGTGACCAGGCGCTTTAAATAAAGCTCCGGGGCGATACGCAGATAAAAATCCTGCCCCAGGGCGTTGTGATGAGTTTTAAAGGGCCGGGCGACCGCGCCGCCCGCCTGCGGCTGCATCATGGGCGTTTCCACTTCCAGAAAATCATGACTGTCCATGAACTCACGGATCAGTTTGATGATTCTGCTGCGCCGGTGAAAAATTTCCCTGACCTGGGGATTGGAAATCAAATCCAGGTGGCGCTGCCGGTAGCGGATTTCAATGTCCGTCAGGCCATGCCATTTTTCCGGCAGCGGGTGTATTGCTTTGGATGCAAGGCGGATACTGTCGGCCTCGATGGTCAGCTCATCTGTCTTGGTTCTGAACAGCCCTCCGGAAACATAAACGATGTCGCCGATGTCCAGTTTTTTGAACAGAGAAAAATCCTGCTCGCTCAAGATATTTTTCGCCACATAACATTGTATGAGGCCTTTGCGGTCCTGAATTTTGATGAAGGCCGCCTTGCCGAAGTTTCGTACGGCCATCAGACGCCCGGCCACAGAGAATTTATCCGTCAGTTGCGCCAGGTCAGCGGCGATTGCTTCGCCGAAGCGCTCGAAGATTTCGGCGGTGGTGTTTTCAGGTTTGATGTCGTTGGGATATAAATCGACTCCGGCTGTTTTCAAGGCCGCGATTTTTTCCAGGCGAACCTTTAAAAGATCACTGTCTTCCATAATTTCTCCGCTTTTTCTAAAGTCAGTCTGACTATATTTATTTTGGGGTTTAGTCAAGTCCGATTGTCCGGACGGCCCTCGGGAGGGGCGTTTTCGCGGAAACAAAAATGTGTTTGCCTACGAGGCAGTTGTTATGTATGATGAGCGACACTTTATGCACAGGGGGAAACAAAATGATCAACAAGGCGATATTGATCGGCAGGCTGGGCAAGGATCCGGAAGTGCGCTACACACCGGATGGGACCATGGTTACCAATTTTAATCTTGCCACCGATGAGCAGTGGAAAGATAAAAGCGGCGAAAGGATGCAAAAGACAGAGTGGCATCGTGTCGTTACTTTCGGCAAGCTCGCGGAAATTTGCGGAAATTATCTGGTCAAGGGGAAACTGATTTTTATCGAGGGCCGGATTCAGACACGCGCCTGGGAAGATAAGGAGGGCGTTAAGCGCTACACGACGGAAATAGTGGCCAATGACATGAAGATGCTCGACTCTAAGGGGCAAAGCAGCAGAGCGGACGACACAGCTGCATCCGCCATGCAGGGCGGCGGGGAGCAGCCGGAGGACGTTCCTTTCTGAATACAGACTTTTGACGATAAATTACACCGGGGAAGACAGTCACTACTTGTCTTCCTCTTTTTTTGTCGGGGGGTTGGTCGAATCGTTCTGATCAGAGACTGATTTCTTGAAGTTTCTGATGCTTTGGCCCAGGGCGGAGCCTATTTGCGGCAGCTTCCCCACGCCGAAAATAATCAAAACAATAACCAGTATAATCAACAACTCGGGGATTCCCAAACTTCCAAACATAAATACACCTTCCTTCTTTTTTGTTTTACGGCAGGTGCAGGTGAATCACCTGCCCTGATTTGCCCAGGTTTTCTATCATTTTTCCGTTTAAACTTATCCGGATACCGCCGGCATTGCCGATGTCCATGCTAAAGCGCGCTGCTTTGCTGGATATTTTGTCTCCGGGTTTTAGTAAAACCTCGAGAGGTTCCTTATCATCACTTTGAATCCGTATCCAGGTTTCTTCCACGGCGTCAATTGACAGAAAAAACTGTTCATTTCCCCCGGTATCCGCCGGTGTTGCGGCAGGGGTATCTGTTTTCTGTGCCTGAGGGGGGGCCGCTTCGCTTTCTGCGGCTTGCCGGGCCGCTGTTTCTTCAGGCTGCTTTCGGGTGGCGTCGGCCTGGTCTGCTGCCGCGATATTGTCTTGCCTGTCACCTTCAGACAGCCCGTTCGGCTGCGCGGCGCTTTGGTCCACGGTCAGGGGCTGTGTGGAGTGCCTTTGCACATCCGTCTGACCGGACGGGCCCGCCGTCGGCTTGTATGCGACACTTACCAGAAATGACGCGACGATGAAAACAATAAAAATACCCCCGATCCACAGCAGGGCCTTGTGCCGGCCGACGATTTCGGCAAGCGGCCGGGGCTGCGGTTTTTCAGGCAGCGCTTTTTTCTTCTCAGGCATTTCCCGGATATAATTCTCATAGCGCGCAAGCAGGGGCCCGCTATCCACGCCCAGGGCTTCAGCGTACGTTTTAATGAAATTCCGGGCGTACAAAGGCACGGGAAGCAGATGGAAAGCACCATTTTCTATCGCCTCCAGATTGACGACACTGATCCGCGTGCGTTCGTATAATTCCCTGAGTGTCAGACCGGAATTTTCCCGCGCCGTTTTCAGATCAGTTGTCCGGGCATCTGTGTCAAGTTCTATGGTCATGTGCCTGTCGCAACCGTGTTGGAATAATTGCTTTATGCTTAACACTATTTAATGCGCATCGCAACTTTTAATGGAGTCGCGCTGTGATTGTCCTTACTTTTTGAGTTGGTTTATGCTTTAGATATTTTCATGACTTTACAGACAGGGAGTTTCATTTATGAAGGAGATTGCCGAATTTGCCCGGGCAGTGGCCCGTGACGCGGGGAGGCTGCTGGCAGAAAAGATTACCGGCCATAACCGGGTTTTCTACAAGGGAACGATCGACCTGGTGACGGAAGCGGATAAAATGTCGGAAGAGCTGATACTGACTCAAATCGGGCGGCGCTACCCCGACCACGGAATTTTATCGGAGGAGTCAGCCGCCAAAAATGAACAGGCAACTGCGCGCTGGATTATCGACCCGCTGGACGGCACCACAAATTACGCACACGGGTTTCCTTTTTTTTGTGTGTCGATCGCGTTTGAAAAGGACGGCATCATGGAGACGGGGGTTATTTACGACCCGTTGAGAGATGAACTTTTTACGGCGGAGCGGGAAGGCGGGGCTTTTCTAAACGGTCGCCGGCTCAGGGTTTCGACCGTGGATGAATTGTCACGAAGTCTTCTGGCCACTGGCTTTCCATACGACATACGTGTCAGCAAAGACAACAATCTCGATTATTTCAAGGCGATGGCGGTCAGCGCCCAGGCGGTGCGCCGTCCGGGCGCGGCGGCCCTTGACCTGGCTTACCTGGCTGCGGGAAGGATTGACGGTTTCTGGGAGCTGAAACTCAAGCCCTGGGATACGGCCGCCGGCTGTCTGATCGTCCGGGAGGCGGGCGGCGTCATTTCCGACATGGCAGGGCAGGCGTGGAATTTATTTTCTTTCGGCTTGGTTGCTTCCAACAGACTGATCCAGAAACAGATGCTGGAGGTGATCAAAGGCGTCAAGCACGGAAAGTGAGTGTAACATGGCCCGCAGCTCGTAGCACAAGGCAGCCGGCCGCCTGTGTCCTCAGCCGTCTAAGGCGGCGCCTTTTCTTCGCGAGAAAAACTGCGCGGCCGCGGCATTGAAGATTTGAACACGCAGCACACAAGTGTCAGTGACTGAGTAATTTGACGATGAATCTGCGCGTCCGCGGGCCATCGAATTCACAAAAGAAAATAGATTGCCAGGTGCCCAAAACCAGCCGCCCGTTTTCGACAATGACCATTTCAGATGCGCCGACAAGTGACGACTTTACATGGGCGGCGGAATTGCCTTCCGCGTGCCGGTAGCCGGCGGCCGGCGGCACCGCACGGTTCAGCGCGGCCAGAATATCGACCGGAACGTCCGGGTCTGCATTTTCATTGATGGTTATTGCCGCGGTGGTGTGCGGCGTGTAAATCAGGGCGATTCCCGATGTCATTTTTTCTTCCTCCACCGCTTTTCGGACGTGCGCGGTAATATCGAGCATTTCATCGTGGTGGCCGGTCTGCAGGGTAAATTCTTTCATGCCATCTCCTGTATTCATTGCAGGCGAGTTTCAATCGCCTTGAAAACATCGTTGACCACTTCGTGAGCAATCTTTTGCGTCGCCCGGCTGGCGGCCCGGGCGTATCCCCGTGGGGAGGTCTCCTGCAGGCGCTCTTCCCGCAGGTATTTTTTCTGGAACAAAATTCGGGCCGTCCCCTTCTCCACTGAGTCTTCCACGGAAACGGACATGCTGATGAGAGCTGTTTTACCGCTTTTATCCGTCCGCAGATAAAATTCTTCAATACCGCCGGAAATGACAAAGCGTCCGCCGGCTGTCTCTTGACGGGAGAAAACGGCCTGATATTTTCCGACAGACCTCATGTCGGCGGCAATACCGTCTGCGATCATGTCCGCCGGATTTACCGCCCAACGGGAGTAGTTGAACGAATCAAAGCCGTAATCGTCATCGCGAAAAATCATGTCGGTTGAGTTGTAGGCGGCGGCAATCGAAAAACGGTTAAACTTGATACAGACCGGAAGCCGCCGCGCCTCATCCCCGGGGGGGGAAGGCCAGCTCAGCAGGTATCTTTCAATGTTGTAGGCCGGCTTTGCGCTGCCGGCACAGCCGGCCGCCAGAAACACAAAAGATAAAGCGATCAGCGTCAGGCAGGCATACTTGCATTTTTTAGCAAAGAGGGCCGGGGTGGATACGGGATGCTGCATGGGTTTCTTTCCTTTCGTCACTCCATCGGTTTGCGCGGCGGTGCGGGTTTTGTAAAGATCAGCTCCGAAGGATCGCGGTTGAGTCTGTCGGCCAGTATTTTCAGATGCTCCGAGGTGACGCGCAGATTTTCCGCCGTGTCTTGAAGTTCGCCGGTGATGGCTTTTGTTTTTGTATCGACATCTTCGAGGATTTCTCTTGCCAGCCGCTCCTTTTCGCTGAGATTCAAGGCTTGAAGCTCACCGTCGGCCTGGCTGATCAGCCGCCGGGCATCCGTCAGGACGCCCAACGCTTCCTGAATGGTTTGATCCACCATGCCTTCGGCAATCGTGCGGTTTATCCGGGCGATGGTTTCATCCAGACGCGAGGAGGCGGAATCCAGATTTTCCATGATATTTTGAATACGCTTTCCCTGTACGAAGTCTTTGATCGCGCCGGTGGCTTGTTTAAGGTCGTCGGATATGCCCTGGAAGTCCACCGAGCCGATTTTTTGCATGACGTCGCCGGCATCTGAAACAAAGCGGCTGATTTCCGACAGGCGCGACGGGATTACCGGATAGGGAGGCTTGAAGGAAAGTTGCGGCGAGCGCGACAGTTCCCCTTCGCTGATCTGGTCGAGTTCTATGAAGACAACGCCGGTGATGCCGGCCGTTTTCAGCGAGGCGATGGTTTGTCTGGCCATATCGCCTCCCAAATTTATTTTCATGATCACTTCGATCAGGCGGTAGTCGGGGGCGACATCGATGCGTTTTACATTACCGATGGCCACGCCCCGGTACTTGATGGCGGAATCGACCTGCAGTCCCTGCACGGACTCGTCGAAATACACCGCGTAGAGCGACCCTTTGGCAAAATACTTTGCCGCCCCGACCCAGATGATGATTGCCGCGAAGATCAGTGCGCCGACGATGACGAACAGGCCTATCAAAAATTTTGCGCTATTTGTGGTCATAAAACCTCTGATGAGCCGGGGCCGGCGGCAACTGGCGCAGAAAGAAACTCTTCACGCGCGGGTCATCCATGTGCCCCTTCAATTGGGCGGGGGTTCCCTGTGCGATAATTCCCCCCGCCTGTTTGTCCAACATTAACACCCTGTGCGCGATTTTGTAAATAGATTCCAGTTCGTGAGTTACGATAACCATCGTCGTGCCCAGGGCCTCGTTTGTTTTGATGATCAGATCGTCAAGCCCGACGGCGGTCACCGGGTCGAGGCCGGCGGACAGCTCGTCGAGGAAAAGAACATGTGGGTCAAGAGCCATGGCCCGGGCGATGCCCGCCCTTTTTCTCATGCCTCCGGAAAGCTCAGCGGGATAATGGTCATCATAGCCTTCCAGATTGACCATGCCGAGTTTCATTTTAACGATCTGAGTGATTTTGTCCTGTGCGAGGTCTGTATAGGTCTGAAGAGGCAGCGCGATATTTTCTTTGAGCGTCATCGAGCTGAACAGGGCGCCGGACTGGAAAAGAACGCCGATGTTCTGACGATACTCTTTCAGAAGGGTTTCAGAGGCGGAGATGATATCCCTGCCTTCGTAGAAAACCCGTCCGGCGTAGGGTTTTTGCAGGCCGATCATAATTTTCAAAAGAGTTGATTTGCCGCAGCCGGACTCTCCGACAATCACGAGAACCTCGCCCTGATAGACATCGAAGCTGACATCTTCGAAAACAATATTGCTTCCGAAGCGTGCACTCAGATTTTTTACCTCGATCACCGGTTTTTTGTTTTGTTGCCTCATTGCCGGCATCCCTTCGTACGCATCAGATAAAGGTTCCGTATCTTTTGACATAATACAGCATCACGGCGAAAATGGAATCGGCCACCACAATGAGAAAGATGGCCGCAACTACGGCGGAGGTGGTGAATTTGCCGACATCCTGGGCGCCTGCGCGCACCATGAAGCCGCGTTGGCATCCGATTGCCGAAATAAGCCCCGCAAAGACGGCCGCCTTGATCAGGCTGGTGACGATATCGAACACAGTTATCGTCTTTATGGATTGGGTAATATACGTATTGACGGTAAGATCGAGACTCGTGACGCCGATGATCATTCCGCCGATAATGCCGAATAAATCAGCATAAATGGTCAGGATCGGCACCACAATGATGGTGGCCAGCACTTTCGGGACGGCCAGAAACCTTACCGGATCGAAGCCCATGGTTTGAAGCGCGTCCACCTCCTCATTGACCTTCATGGTGCCTATTTCCGCGGCAAAGGCGGAGCCGGAGCGCCCGGCAACAAGGATGGCGGTCATCAGAGGCCCCAGTTCCTTGACGATGGCGAAACTGACCAGTGAGGGGACGTAGATGTTCGCGCCGAACTGCCTGAGCTGGAGGTAAGACATAAAGGCCATGATCAAACCGATCAAAAGGCCGATCAGCCCGACAATCGGCAGGCCGTCCACGCCCGCGCGCTGGACATAAAAAAGCACATCCCTGCCTCGCAGAGAGGTCGGGTGTCTTAAAGTATAAGCGAAGGCGGTCAGGATCTCGCCGATGAAGGTGACGAAGTTAACGAAGTCTCGTGAGATGGTTAATGATGACTGACCGATCTGATGAATAAAACCTGACGGCGATTCCTCGGAGGCGACAAGGGGATGATCGAGGGCTTCGTCGCGGATGACGCTGAAGATGCCTTTAGTGTCGTCACTTATGTTGACCAGTTTGCACGAAACATCATTTCCGGCAAGCTGCTGTCGCAGCTGGATGAAGGTGAGCGCGGCGGCGCTGTCCAGATATTTTACATGTGAAAAGTCAAGGACAACCTCGCGGAGGCGGGCGGCGGACGTCTTGCGCTCGATTTCATTCGTAAAGGGGGTCAGGTTTTTAAGACAGAAATTGCCGGCAAGTTCGATAAAAAGGGTGGATTCTTCATGTTTAAAAGAAATTGTATAATCTGTACGGCCTTTTTTGCTGGTTTCAAGGGTCATGGCAAAATCATCATAACTGCCTGGCTATGGGTGTTCCCTGCCTGTTCAAAGGGTGACGACCAATTAATAATAAAAAAGCCTAAAAGATAATGGATATTTAAGCCCCCTGCCCGACACTTGTCAATGAAAAAGAACGAAACAGTAACCAGGTGAGTCTTTTCACATTATGTGCAACCGGATTGAACATTTCATGAAACGTTAATGTAAAAAGAGATGGTTTTGTTTTTTCCCGGCAAGCGTCTTGAAAGACATTTCATCTTTTATATTCAATACATACAAACATGCTGCCCCTTGTTTGAAACTTTGGCACGCAAATTTCATTAGTATAAAGGCAAATAAAGCAAACAAGGGCCGTGGCCCTCAACAAAACAC
>Ga0116182_1003246_pt1 | contig 15271 bp, 10 predicted proteins | sample AD_UKC077_MetaG_FD_89805 | JGI IMG/M metagenome (GOLD analysis project Ga0116182, IMG submission 89805) | Active sludge microbial communities of municipal wastewater-treating anaerobic digesters from USA - AD_UKC077_MetaG | ecosystem: Engineered > Bioreactor > Anaerobic > Digestate | place: USA...
AGTCGCCGACCCGTCATGAAATAAAAAAGGCCGCCGAGGACGGGATGCCGATCTACGGCGAGTGCGGCGGCCTGATGTACCTATGCGAGGCGGTCATCTCAAAGGATGGCAACTCTGAGGATGAGAAGAGGATGGCCGGGGTTCTGCCGGCCACTACCTCCATGACCGGCAGGCTTCAAGCCCTCGGCTACGTCGAGGGGGACGTCGTCGCCGAGAACCCCGTCGTCGCAAAGGGCACAGTCATCAGGGGGCACGAGTTCCACTACTCGAAGATGGACTGCGCGAGGGACGCGCGGTTCGCCTACCGGTTCCGGCGCGGGACGGGGATCGATGGGAATAAAGACGGCCTCGTCGAGCACGAGGCCCTGGGAAGCTACCTTCACACCCACTTCACCACCTTCTCCGTGGAGAGGTTCGTTGAGAGCTGCAGGAGGTATGGGAGGAGATGATGTTGATCGTCTTCAATACTGTATAAACTTCTACAATTTTTCTGGGATAACTCCTCCAGCATCAAAGGAACCTGGTCAGGTTTTCTTCCCAATACATCAATTGATCTTATGGGCTCAAAATCTAATATTTATAATCAGAATGTTATCATATAAGAGCGAAATGTTTTTCACTATAGCAAGAAACAAATAGCGGACGACCATGACTGACGCTCCAAATTACTGTATCAGATACGATCTCTCTAAGGCTCGCAAGAGCAACTCGTCGAAAATCCCGGCCAGCCATCAGTCTGCAGCCATTGATAAACTCTATCGCTGGTACGAGGGCAATCCAGAACCCCAAGCTGGGGCCATTCTCGTACTGCCCACCGGAGGCGGAAAGACCTTTACCGCGGTTCGTTTTCTCTGCAAGACGGCCCTTTCCGACGGGTACAAAGTCCTCTGGCTCGCTCACACTCACCATCTTTTGGAGCAGGCTTTCAAAAGCCTGGAGGAAGATATCGGACAGATCGCAGAGCCGAGAGGGTCTCTGAAAGTTAGGGTTGTTTCGGGAACGAAAGATCATTATCCTGTATACGAAATCAAGCCTGACGATGACGTGGTCATCGCGACGCTCCAGACGATCGCCAAAGCCCACAAGGAACACCACAGGGCTCTGGAGGCGTTCCTCAAGTCTGCAGGTAAAAAGCTCTTCGTCGTCTTTGACGAGGCACACCATGCCCCCGCACCCAGCTACAGAAAGCTGATTCAAAGTCTGCGAGATAAAATACCGAGGATGTACGTTCTTGGGCTCACCGCAACTCCCAGCTATACCGACAAAGGTCGCGAAGGCTGGCTATCCGAACTCTTCCCTCAGGGGATCGTTTATCAGGTCTCACCCCAGAAGCTTATGGCGGAGGGGATCCTCGCGGAACCGGTCTCAGAACAGCACCAGACGAATTTTGAGCCGGATTTCGATGAACGAGAATATCAGAAGTGGATAGGTACTTTTCGAGACATCCCCGAAGATATAATCGAACAGCTGGCAGAAAACCGTGCAAGAAACGAGTACATCGGCGCAACTTATGTAGGTAATCGCAAGAAGTACGGCAAGACGATCATCTTCGCAGATCGCTGGTATCAGTGTGAGGCTATCGCAGAATATCTCGAAAAAAGGGGAGTTAATGCCGGTTCTGTCTACTCTCATGTTACTAGAGGGGTCAACAAAAAGAGTGCCGATGAGAACAACAGGCGGGTTTTGGAGGCTTTTAAAGCCGGAAAGCTGGACGTCATCCTAAACGTCCGTATGCTTACGGAGGGTACCGATCTTCCAGATGCAGAAAGCGCCTTTATCACCCGTCAGACCACCAGCCGAAACCTTCTGACCCAGATGGTGGGCCGCGCTCTCCGCGGTCCAAAGTTCGGCGGGACGGAGAAGGCCCATCTCGTATTCTTTACAGACAACTGGCAGCAGCTCATAAACTGGGCTGAGTATGAGATGCCAGACGGTGGCATCGGCGGAAAGGAACCTAAGCCCGGTGAGCGTCCGCCCTTGCAGTACATCTCCATCGAACTCATCCGCAAATTGGCTATACAGATAGATTCAGGGCTCAACGTCAATGCGACTCCCTTTTTGCAGCTCCTTCCAGCGGGATGGTACCTCGTCGATTATACTGCTCAGCTCAATGGGAGCGATAACCTTGAGCCGGTAAAAAGGCTGGTCATGGTCTTCGATCACGAAAAAGACGGTTACGAGAACCTGGTCAACGGATTACATGATAAGGATCTCGCTGAGTTTGAGAACGAGAGTGTCCAGTTCGAGGATGTGAGCGATCTTGTTGAAGCTCAAAAGGTCGAATTCTTCCGGGAACCTCAGAGACACTTCGGGTCTAACATGGATCAGGACGTCTTCAGCATTCTCCGTCACATGGCGCAGAACCGCTCACCTCCGAGGTTCTTCCCATTCAAAGAGCGTGAGAATCACGACCTGGACCAGATAGCAAAAGAGCACATTGAAAGAGATACCGGACCCACCAGGCTAAACCAAGATCTTCAGAGAGAATATTCTAGAGATGATCGATATTGGAACGTAATCTATCCTTCATACGGTCACTTTAAAAGTCAATATGATGGTTGTGCCAACAGGATACTCAATCCGCCTTCGCCTCAAAAATATACAGGTGAGATTGATGATAATCTGCCGGTTTTACTCACTGAAGAGGAAAAAATCAAGATTAAAGAACGGGATGAATATACGTGTCTCTGTTGCGGAACCACAACGAGAAGCTTTTTGCAGGTCGACCATATAGATCCAAGATACTTGGGCGGGTCCAACAATCCAGAAAACCTCCAGACTTTATGTGGAGAATGTAATAACAAGAAGAGAACAGATACCATCACCTTCCGAGACCATAGGACGAAACTCACTGAGCCGCCTGAAGGGCTCCCAGCGATTGAAGTGCCTGCGTACTTATCAGACGAAGATCTTAAGGGTTGGATCGAGTTTGCCCAAAGGACGATCAACTTCTTCTATAATTGTGGGGCTGTGAAGACTATTCTGATCAGCGAAATCCGGCCATGTTACTATCAATGGGAAGTAAGACTCCATTACGGGAACAATCCAAAATGGCTGAAGCCCCACCTATCAGAATTGGTCACACGTATATGCGGTTCACTAGAATCCAACAAATGTGGAAGTCCTTACAAACCGAGCAAGATAGCCGTGGTGTCTGAGGACAGAAAAAATGAGAACAAGAGTTATCCGCACTCTGTCGAGGCTGCCCAATGGATAAAAGACAAATTAACCGCTAAAGTAGAAACTGCAGAAGACATGAACTTTGTCGGATCTATTGACTCAAATAAATATCATCTTCCTAGCTGCGGTTGGGCAAAAAAATACCGCTAGAAGATCTAATCTCCTTTCCTAATGCCGAAGCAGCAAAGAGTCTAGGATACATACCTTGCAGGGTCTGCGAACCAAATAAACGGAGAATGCGTAACTAGATCTCTGCCCTTTTGCAGATAGGATAAAAACTTTGGAGTATAATAATGAAAGTAGTCGCCTTCAACGGGAGCGCCCGAAAGGACGGGAACACCGCCATCCTCGTCCGAAGGGTCCTCGAAGAGCTGGAAAAAGAGGGTATAGAGACGGAGCTTGTGCAGCTCGCGGGAGAGCGGATCCGGGGATGCACCGCCTGCCGCGGCTGCGTCGCGAATCAGGACGGACGCTGCACCATCGACGACGACGTCGTCAACGAATGCATAAGAAAGATGGTCGAGGCGGACGGGATCATCCTCGCCTCGCCGACCTACTTCGCCGACGTCTCGGCGGAGATGAAGGCCCTCATCGACCGGGCCGGCTTCGTCGCTCGGGCCAATGGCGGGCTCTTCAGAAGGAAGGTGGGGGCGGCGGTCGTCGCCGTTCGGAGGGCGGGGGCGATCCACGCCTTCGACTCGATAAACCACTTCTTCTTCATCAGCGAGATGGTCGTCCCCGGGTCGAGCTACTGGAACCTCGGCTTCGGCCATGCGCCCGGCGAGGTGGAGTCGGATCAGGAGGGGATCGAGACGATGAGAGTCTTAGGCTCGAATATGGCTTGGCTGCTGAAAATGATCAACGTATGAGGCTGTTGGTGGAGGGCAGGGGCCGGGGTGGGGCATAGACTGATATCAGAAGTCGAAGAGGGACTTCTGCTTCTGCTCCGGCCCCTCGCCTGGTGGCCCGGCCGGAGCCCTTCCTTTCGCCGCCGCCCGGGGAGGGGCGATGTCGAAGAGCCGCTGCTGCTCGGGGCAGCAGACGAGCTGCTCCTTAGATACGCCGAAGGGCGCGAGGAGGCGCAGCAGCGGCGGCAGGATCTGCTTATTGATGTAGTAGTCGGTGTCGATCTTGAGCCCCTCGTCGAGGGCGTACGAGGGGTCCTCGGCCCGGTCGACGAAGAGCCCCTTCCCCCGGACGATGACGAAGGGGACTCGGTCGCCGACCTGCGGGACCCGGCCGCCCCTCGCCCTCATCTTCTCGGCGAGCTGGACGTGAGGCTGCTTGTTCTTGTACGCTGCTGTGCTCTTGGTGTACCTCCGGGTCAGGACCAGGTCGTCGAGGATCTCCGGGTCCTCTCGGAGGTCGAGCCTCTGGAGGCGGTCTATCACCGACTTCGCGAGGTCGACGGCTTCGTCGACCTTCCCCTCCATGAGGACGAGCTCTAGGCACCGGTTGAGGGTCTTGCTGGTAAGCTCGCACCAGTCCCTTCTTACCGTCTCCATCCCCCGGACCTTTATTTTATCGCGCCACTCGCTCCCGACCTTCTCGAAGACCCAGAGGGCGTACCTCTTCTTGACGAGGAAGAGCCCCCGGCGGGCGAAGGCCTCGAAGACCAGCTCCATCGGCGGCGGCAGGCGGGACGTCACCGTCTCGGCGATCTTTCTTCCCACCAGCTCCGCCTCCTCCAGGTTCGGCTTTTCCCCGCGGCCGCCGAAGGGCTTGAGGCGGATGAAGACGCTGTCGGTGTCGCCGTAGACGACCGACAGGTCGAACCGCTTGAGCTCTCCGACGGCTGGGAAGGAGTCGCCCGGACCCGAGGCCATCTCCTCCGGGAGGAGGGCCTTCCCGTCCCGGACGTAGACCGAACCGATCTCTTCGACCATATTCTTGGTGTTCTGGATGTTCGATCTTCCGAAGCTCGTCACGGCGTTGGCGAGGGGGAGGCTGTAGAGCCTCGCCCGAGCGTAGCCGGAGTAGCCGTAGAAGGAGTTGAGGAGGATCTTGAGAGCGTACTGCTGGGCGTCCAGGATGTTCCGCTCCTCATCCGAGGCAGACTTCATGCGGCGCTTGATATCGGTCCTCTGGGCGAGGAGGTCGCGGAGGACGCCGGGGACGATCCCCGGCGACGCTGACGGAAGGACGAACTCCCCCCCCGATGGGGGTCGAACGACCACCTCCGACGGCGGGTGCTCGTCGGTGACGACCGTCGAGTAGCAGAGGTTGTGGGCCATCATGATCGACGGATAGAGGGACCGGTAGTCGAGGATGAGGACGTCCTCTACCAGCCCCTTCTTCGGCTCCAGGACCGCCCCCCCCTTCAGTTCGAAGCTCTGGGCCGCCCTCGCCGATGAGAGGTCGGCGTCGGGCTTCGGGGGGATGACCCTGCCCCGCTCCTGGAACTTCCGGAAGAGGAAGTTTTCGACCATCCCCGTCTGGCCGCCGTCGATGACGTCCTGGAGGAGGGAGCCGCTCGTCTGGGCGAGGGCGATGTACTTGTCCAGGAGCTTCAGGTCGGTGAGGAGGTGAAGCGCCAGGTACGAGTCGCGGCGGGAGTAGCTGACGAGCCGGGCGAACTCCTCGCCGCTGGCAGACCAGAGCGCCTCCATCTCCTTCGGCTCGACGTCGTGCTTCTCGACGCCGAGGAGCTCCAGGCTCGCGTTTCTGAGGGTGTAGCGCTTCAGGCTGAAGGACGACCTCACCAGGGGCAGAAGGTCGACGACGACCCGGCCGGTGATCTCGACCCGGGTCTGGTTTACGATCTTCCTCACCCGCCAGGGGCTTCTGTCCCTGCCGACCCGGACGTCCAGGTTCAGCCTCCTCGCCCTCTCTTCCAGGTACGGAAAGTCGAACTCCGCCGAGTTGTAGCCGGCGACGACGTCGGGGTCGTAATCCTTGAGGATCTCGATGAACCTTGAGAGCATCTCCCTCTCGCCCCTGGAGCAGAGGACGTCCCCCCGGGGGCAGTCCAGATCCCGGCCGACGAGGACGAGGTCCTCCTTTCCCCGGCAGGGCGGATCGAAGGCGAGGCTGATCATGATCACCGGTGAAGTCTCAGGGTTGGGCATCGCCCCGTGGAGGGGGAGACACTCGATATCGAAGGCCATGGTGCGGAGGGGGGCGTTGGGCCTCGCCTTCGCTCCTCCCGCCTCCTTCACCTCCTCCGCGCCGTCTCCCTCGCTTCCTCTCCTCTCCGGCCCCTTCCCTCCCGGGCCGGACGCCGCTGGCCGCAGGGACGCATAGGGGACGGGGCCGATAATGGCGACCTCCGCCTTCTCTCTCTCCTTTCCCCCCCTCTCTTCCTCGGCGTCCACCTCCGCCCACCTCATCCCTCCGAGGTCGAGGTCGATCAGGAACCGGTTCTTGAAGAGGACGTCCGTCTCGTAGACCTCCAGAATCCCAGGGACGGATAGGACCGACTCCCTGAACTCCCGGACCGACTTGGGGTCTTTGGCTACGACCTTCAGCATCTTGGTGGGCCATCTCTGATAGCCGACGGGGCGGAACCGCTCCACCACTTCAGCAGATAGGCCCATGGCCCTGATCCCATCGATGGCGGCTTCAGTCCGGCTCTCGTCGATGCGGGCGTAGAAGTAGGGGAGAAATCCAGAGGCTTGGACGGTGACGGGTCCGCCCGAGGGGGTAGTACCGAAGAGCTGGACTATAGGAAACCCGTCGGGGTCGTAGACGTAGTTGGCGTCCAGGATCTGGAAGATCATCGACGGGAGATAGGCGTCCAGGAAGTCTTATAGTTTGTTATGTGCTTGCTGAAAGACTTTAAACGCTCGATGGCACCAAAAGTCGGGAGCAACAGCCAGATCATCGTTGAGAAGGCCTTGAAGGAGGCCTCGGGCTTCGGCCCCAAAGGAGGGCGTACGCCCCATCGGCGGCCTGTCCCGTCGGGAAGGGAAGACGAAGAGGGTCTTTTGCTAGAAGGCTGGGAGGAGGGGCGGGCTGCCCGGCCTCGTATCTTTTGATCGCTTTTGCTTATGTAATCTTATCCGCGACAGGGGTTTTATGCCAGAGATATTTAAACTACTATCTGTATTCATCGCAAGCTCTGCGGGGGCTGCCGAGCACCGTTTACATATTTTATTTTTTATTTGAAATATATCTTGTTTCGATCAAAACATCTAAATGAAATCTATCTGGAATATCTATTTATAGTACAAACGTTTTTCTTCAGAGGCGGGCCAGAAGCACCGGCACCGAAATATCCAGAAAGGGATGGCTAGGTGATCGAACGCAGACTATCTGGTAGGATATTGGATCATATTATACTAGATAGCAGGTGAATAGCAACAGTATCTAAAACGCATCGGATGATCTCCAAATAAGGGATCGGATAAATTTCATCTATCGGAGCTACAAATAGTTAGAAATTATATGAATCTAGGTCTGATACCAAGGAGAACATTCAGGTTTATGTTATAAATTTGGTCGCGCAAATCTGCTCGTTTACCAGGATGTCAGCTGGCATCTTCAAATAAAAAAATGGACCTGGTTTGAAGATGGGAGTCTCTGGCCGCTTATTATTATAAGCGTGGATAGGCTTTGGGTCCGCGAGCGTTTCGATCGATCTGGATGTGAGCCGGGGAGGGAAGGAAATGCCATACGGTTACATGGGTAATGACTTCTGGGTAGATTTATCTCGAAGAAAATTTAGATACAGGGTAATCCGTGAAGATCACTACAAGAAGCTCCTTACGGGTTATGGTCTGGAGAGATCACCATGAGTTTCCTGATAGACCCGCCTCTGCTCTTCCTCTCAGGACTCGCCCTCTACTTTGGGGGAAAGGGGCTTGACTGGAACTGTCGATCGAAGATCGTGGTGGGAGTCGCCATCACTTTGACCTTCATCGTCTTCAGCACCCTGTTGTATGCCGACATCATCCGATGCGTATTTCCCTTCTTCTCCAGCTTGACGGGCTCTGAGTTCATGTTTCACACCAACATCACGGGAATATCCAAATCGGATGTCCCGCTGGAGATCGTGATAATCCTCTTCTTGCTTTATCCGTTCTGGCTCTATGCCGGTTACGCTTCCGCCTGGAAGATCGATAGGAGAAAGCTGAGGCCGTCCAAGACGATCTACTCCCGCCAGGACGTAAAGAGCCGGAGAGCTGTGCCATCTTCTTCCAAATACGCCGTAATTAGAGGTCCAGAACCCCGAGAGTCCGTCAAGAAAGCGGTGGAACAGCTCGGAGGCATCAGGCACTTTGTCAAAGATGGCGACAAGGTCCTGATCAAGGTGAACATCTGCGGTGGCGTTCCGGATCGGAAGGGAACTTTCACAAGTACTGAGGTGGTCGATGCTCTGGTGGACCTGGTGAGGGCGGAGGGCGGAGTACCTACGATAGCCGATTCTGATATGATCTGGACGAGGTTCTGGCCAGCGGCCACGGATTCCGGCTGGAAGGAGTGGGCCGAGAAGAAGGGCGTGAGGCTCGTAAACCTCGCAGATACCGAGATTGCAAAGTTCGATTTCGGCAAGGATAGCGTCGTGGGAGTGGACTATGTCTCCAAGGAGGCGATAGATGCCGACGTCATCATCTCTGTCCCCGTGATGAAGATCCATCTCTTGACGGCGGTAACCCTCGGCATGAAGAATATGTACGGCACCCTCCCAGAGATAAACAAGGCGAAGTATCATCGAAAGGATATAGAACAGGTCATATACTGGATAAACAGGGCCTTCGCCCCTAACCTCACGGTGATCGATGGGACCATCGGCGGCGAGGGAATAGGCCCTCTAAGCTGCGAGGACGTGGACTTCGAGACCGTCGTCGCCTCCAACGACGTGGTGACTGCGGACGCGATCGCATGTCAGCTGATGGGCTACAAACCCCTGGAAGAGGTGACTCACATCAAAATTGCGGACGAACGTCATCTCGGCGACGGCTCCAAGGTGTACGACTTTGGCGACCTGCCCTACAAGCACATCGCCGGAAAGGATGGAAACTGGATCCGTCCAGATCCTGGAGTGAAGAACTTCTATGACTGGGCAACCAAACTGGTATTGAAGTTTCCCGGCTGGGAGACCTTCTTCAACATAAGCGCCGACTTCTTCCTATACGACCTTGCACGGTTGCCCGTTTTGGGCTACCTGACCCCGGCCCTCCTCAGGTTTATGAACGATGTCGTATACGACAGCCTGGAGGGGCAGGGAAATACGAAGGCCGACAGAAGACGTCGGAGGATAAACCTCTCTCTGGTGCTGATGGTGGCCCTGATATCTCTGGCGGGGTTTTATTACAGCGGCTACCTCTGGCGGTCCCTGCTCTTCGAGTTCAGCTATCTGATCGCCATCGGGGTATCGCTTCTGGTGGGCTTGAGGATGAAGACTCGGCCTCTGCTGACCATGATAGGGGTGACGGCGGCCGTCTCCTTTTTTGTTGAAAAGTCTCTCATCTCGACGAACGTTCTGACCTACGACGGCTCCAACTCCTTCCCCTTCATGGTCACGGGATGGACTCTTTTGATGATCTCGATCCTGGGCATATCAGACCTCTCCAGGAAGTGGCTCGTCGATCTCGATATCTTCACGAAGCTGCATAAGTGGCGGGCCGTTCCCGCCGTCTTTGCCTCCCTGGTATTCGCCGCCTTCTACTTCTGGGAGGGTTATTACAAGCTCGCGGGCCCCAATATGGCCCTGATCTACCTCGGGATGGTGGCCCTGGGCCTCCTCTCCTCGAGGAGGTGCTCCATGGAGTGGAACTGCTCCCTGGTTATTGTGAGCCTGGTTTTGGGCGGCTGCATCGAGCTTTTCGGCTCCCTCGCCGGTTTCTGGAACTACCATTACGGCGAGACGCTGGCGATCTTCATCACCCTGGCCTGGATCCTGAACGCATGGGCTGTCCATGGAGTCGTCCTCCTGACGGGAGTTAATCTATCGGGCTCGATGGTAAAGGGAAGCAAAGAAGTGAGCTGAGCATCCGAGTCTTTATCTGGAGAAGGATGGCCCCGGTTCGATTTCGAGCAGGAGATTGGGTGAACGATCGTGGTAGTATCGGATCTGCATCTGGCAGAAATGCCCAAAGATGGTGAGGATGATAGAAACGAAGACTTAGTGCCCACTCCCGCCAGGACGGGATTTGAGGGGCGATCTTCTAAGCTTCCATCACGGTGCGATCCACCAGATCATCACCGAGGAGACTGGCGGGATGAAAGCCGTCCAGATCGACGCCGAGGCGAGGTGGGGTCGCCGGCTGCGTCGTCGAAAAGGGTCTGAGGGAGGCCCTCAGATTCAGCCCCAAGGGTGCTTTGCCCCATCGGCGGACTGCCCGCCAGAAGGGGAGGGCTAAGGGGGTCTTTTACAAGAAGGGGGGAATAGGCAAGATCGGGACCCTGAACTCCCGGACGGACTTGGGGTTCTTGGCTTTGCCCTTCGGCATCTTCTGAGGCCGCCTCCGGTAGCCGACGAGGCGGAACCGCTCCACCGCCTCGTCGGATAAGCCCATCGACTTGACCTCCAAGATGGCGGCTTCGATCCTCTTTTCGTCGACCCAGACGCAGAAGTTGGGGCAGAATCCAGATGCGTGTGCGGTGACCGGTCGATTCGGAGGTGTCGTCCCGAAGAGCTGGACTGTCGGAAACCCATCGGGTTCGCAGACGCGGTTGACGTCCAGGATCTGGAAGATCATCGTCGGAGAATGGGGTGGGGAGGTAACATGGTTTGTTGTGGAGGGGGGACGGAAAATTCGATAACCAGAAAGGTTATAACCGAAACGCCCGATCGCTGATGCGTGCTCAAGGATCTGCGAGGATGGGCAACAGTGAGAAAAAGCCATAATCCGTGGCCCGTCGACGACATCAATTATTGTAGGTCTCATCGATGGGTCGGATGATCGATCTTCTTTTGATGAGGGAGGATGGACTTGAGAGAGCTATTGTCAGGCAACGAGGCGATCGCCCGGGGGGCGTACGAGGCGGGGGTGACGGTGGCGACGGGCTATCCCGGGACGCCGTCTACGGAAATTCTCGAGAACGTGGCGAAGTACAAATCCGAGATATACTCCGAATGGTCGCCGAACGAGAAGGTGGCCTTCGAGGTGGCGGCTGCCGCCTCCTGCGCCGGAGCCCGGTCGATGGTGACGATGAAGCACGTCGGCCTCAACGTCGCCGCAGACCCCCTGATGACGTTGAGCTACCTGGGGGTCGAGGGCGGCTTTGTCGCCTGCGTCGCCGACGACCCCGGAATGCACTCGTCCCAGAACGAGCAGGACACCCGCCAATACGCCCGGTTTGCGAAGGTCCCCGTATTCGAGCCGGCTGACAGCCAGGAGGCGAAGGACTTCTTTCGTCTCGCGATGGAGATCTCGGAGAGGTACCAGACGCCTGCGATCCTACGATCGACGACGAGGGTGAGCCACTCAAGAAGTTTGGTGGAGCTGGGGGGCCGGGAGGAGGTCGATCGTGAGATCGGGATCGAGAAGAATCCGCCCCGGTTCGTGCCGATACCGGTCTGGGGGAGGGTTATGAGGGAGAAAGTGGCCGACCGGCTCGTCCAGATGAGAGAGGAGGCAGAGGGATCGGCGGCCAACAGGATCGAGGAGCGAGAGACGTCCCTGGGGATCATCACCGCCTCCATCGCCTACCAGTACGTCCGGGAGGTCTGGCCCGAGGCCTCAGTTTTGAAGCTGGGCTTCTCCTACCCCTTCCCCGACCGGCTCATCAGGGAGTTCGCCGAAGGCGTCGACCGCCTCCTCGTCGTCGAAGAGCTGGACGACTTTCTCGAGGAGCACGTAAGGTCCCTGGGAATCGATTGCAGCGGTCGATTGTTCATCCCGGGGGTGGGAGAGCTATCCGTAGACCGCCTCCTCGCCTCAAAGGCGAGGATGGAGGGGGGCAAGGTTCCCATATCCCCAGAAAGGAGCTTCGCCGAGGGGCTTCCGGCAAGGCCGCCGCTCCTGTGTCCGGGCTGTCCCCATCGGGGGATATTTTACGCCCTGGGACGGCACGACGTCGTCGTGGCCGGGGACATCGGCTGCTACAGCCTTGCCGCCTTCAAGCCCCTGGACCGGATCGACATCATCCTCTGCATGGGAGGAGGGGTCTCGATGGCCCACGGCTTCGACAAGGCTGGCGAGCGGAGGAGGGTGGTGGGGGTCGTCGGCGACTCTACCTTCTTCCACTCGGGGATCACGGGGCTCATCGACATCGTCTACAATAGGGGGACCTCGACGATCATAGTCCTGGACAACAGGACGACGGCGATGACCGGCCACCAGGACCATCCGGGGACGGGAAGGACCCTCGGAGGCGAGGCGACGAAGGCGATCTCCATCCAAGAGATCGGCAGGGCCTGCGGGATCGATCGGGTGACGACCATAAACCCCTACGACCTCAAGGCGACGGAGGCGGCGATCGCCGAGGAGCTGGCCGCCCAGGAGCCGTCCCTCATCGTGTCCCTAGCGCCGTGCCCGTTGCGGGAGAGGAGGCCCGTCGGTCCCGTCAGGACGATAGACCCCGAATTGTGCAAGGTGTGCAAGAGGTGTCTGAAGCTGGGGTGCCCAGCCATCGAGCTGGAGGTGGGCGTCCCCAGGATCAACAGATTCCTCTGCGGCGGTTGCGGCCTCTGTCAGGAGGTCTGCCCTCACGACGCCATATCTTCGGTGGAGGGAACGTGATGTCGACCGGCAAGACCAAAGGCGTCGTCTTCGTGGGGGTTGGAGGGCAGGGGATCCTCCTCGCCAGCACCATCACCGCCCGGGCCGCGATGCTGGCCGGTTTCGAGGTGAAGACGAACGAGGTCCACGGGATGGCCCAGCGGGGCGGCTCGGTGATCGCCCACGTCCGATATGGTGCCGAGGTATTCAGCCCCACCGTGCCCGAGGGGACGGCCGACGCCCTCGGCGCGCTGGAAGAGATTGAAGCCCTCAGGTACGCCCACTATGCCGCCCCCACGGGCCTTGCCGTCGTCAGCGCCACTGCCGTCGTCCCCGTGACGGTATCCTCAGGGTCGGCGACTTACCCGGAGGACGTCGCCGAGCGGCTGAGGAGGGCCTTTCCGCGGCTCGTATACTTTGACGCAGGAGAGCGGGCGGCTGCCCTGGGAAACATCAGGGCCGCAAACATCGTCCTCCTGGGGACCCTCTCTTTGGGGCTCGACCTACCCCAGGAGGCCTGGGCGGAGGCGATCACCAGATCGGTCAAGGACAAGCAGAGGGACCTGAACTTGAGAGCCTTTGAGATCGGGAGAACTATCAGATGAGGTATCAGATGAGGGGGAAGGGCAAGTGAGAGGAAAGGGCAATTTTCACAATGAGAAGATGGAGACGGCGTCGCTGAAAGTGATCAAAGAGCTTCAGGGCCGTCGCCTCAAAGAAATAGCGAAGCACGTCTACTCGTCGAACGCGATCTACAGGAGGCTCTTCGACGACCACGGCGTAGCTCCCGAGGATATAAAAACCGTCGAGGACATAACGAAGCTCCCCCTGACGAGCAAGGACCTCCTGCGGGAGAGCTACCCATTGGGCCTGGCATGTGTCGATCGGAAGAAGATCGTCGAGATGCACATGTCGAGCGGGTCGACGGGGACGCCGGTCGTCATGCCCTATACCCAGGGAGACCTGGACCAGTGGGCGGAGTGCATGGCCCGCTGCTACCGGATGGCGGGAGCGGTCCCCGGAGACGCCGCCCAGATCACGCCCCTATTCGGACTATTCAACGGCGGGTTTGGGATGTACCACGGCGCCCGGGCGGCGGGCCTCTTCGTCATCCCGGCGGGGCCGGGGAACACCGCCCGCCAGATCCGGCTCGCCAGGGACTTCAAAACCCGGGTGATCACCGGCGTCGTCAGCTACGGGATCCGGCTGATGGAGGTTATGGAGGAGATGAACGAGTCCCTCCCGGACCTCGAGATCGGGATCTTCGGCGCCGAGGTCTTTTCCGACTCCATGAAGAGGAAGATCTCCTCGGGCCTCTCGATCGAAGCCTTCGACATCTACGGGATGACCGAGTCGGGGGGCGTCGGGACCCTGGGGATGGACTGCAAAGCCCACGACGGCCTCCACGTCTGGGAGGACCACTACATCGTCGAGGTGATCGACCCCGAGACCTGCGAGCCCGTCGACGACGGCGAGACCGGGGAGCTCGTGGTGACTGCCCTGACGAGGAAGGCCCTCCCCGTCATCCGGTTCAGGACGGCGGACCTGACCAGGGTCGTATCCCGAGAAGAATGCGACTGCAGCAGAACTCACGTCAAGATCGCCCCCATCACTGGGAGGATCGACGACATGCTGATCATAAAGGGGGTGAACTTCTTCCCCAAGCAGGTGGAACAGGCCCTGATGCAGATCCCCGGTGTCGGATCGAACTACCAGATCATCATCGAGGAGACCGACGGGATGAAGGACGTCAGGATCAACGTCGAGGCCGAGGCGGGGGTGACCGGCTACGTCGTTGAGAAGGCCCTGAAGGAGGCCCTCGGCTTCAGCCCCAAGGGGGACGTCTGCCCCATCGGCGGGCTGCCCCGCCAGGAGGGGAAGGCGAAGAGGATCTTTTACAAGAAGGCGGGGGAGGGGTGAGGGCGAGAGGGGCGGAGAGAAAACGGCTTCGGCGCATACGGCGAACAATCTCATCTGACGCATCCCTCAGTTAGTGGGATTCGTTGCCTGGATTCCCGGAATGGTGGAGAGGGCGCTTGCCTCCTCCGGTGGAGCTGGCCCGGCTGAATGTGAGGGCCTACCCCTGGGAGAGGTCCGCTTCGGCCTCACCGGAGGAGGCCGGCGGCGCATAAGACGGCTCTGGGCCGGCGGTGGGTATGGTGTCGGTGGGCGCTCCCGACGGCGGGCCGCGGATGGAGCTCTCCGGTAGAGCTTCCTCTTCGGGCTCGAAGGGCGAGGAGGGGGCCTTGACGGCGAGGGCCGAGGCTGAGAAGATCACCTCGAAGGCGAGCAAGATGCAGATTGATTCACTCATAGCAAAAAATGAGCGCATTTATTGGAGCGGAATCTCGAACAAATAATCCGCATCAAACCAAAGGCGGCAACTGCCTACTTAGAATCGGTGAAAACGTCTGGGGAGGATCCTTTTGGGGCTTATTGCCACAGAACCTCCACCTCGTCGGTCCGGTATCCCGGCCGGACCC
>Ga0116182_1003247_pt1 | contig 15266 bp, 10 predicted proteins | sample AD_UKC077_MetaG_FD_89805 | JGI IMG/M metagenome (GOLD analysis project Ga0116182, IMG submission 89805) | Active sludge microbial communities of municipal wastewater-treating anaerobic digesters from USA - AD_UKC077_MetaG | ecosystem: Engineered > Bioreactor > Anaerobic > Digestate | place: USA...
GGGCCGTCCGGCACCCGGGCCAGCCCGACATGCGCCGCGTCGCCAACACGCAACAGGAGGAGAGTCATGAAAAAGGCCACCGCTGGAGTTCCCGTCGGACGCCGGACATTCATGAAAGCCGCCGCTGCGGCTGCGATGACGCAGTGGCCCGCAGCGGCGTGTGCCAGCGTTGCCGGTGTTGCGAGGATGCCGGCACGGCTGGGCGGCAGCAAGGCACATGACGCCGGCTGGCCTCGCTGGCCTCGCTGGATATCTGAGACGGATGAGCAGAGCTTGATGTCGGTCGTGCGCAGCGGCGTGTGGTCGCGCGCGGGCACGGTCAATGCGTTTGAAAAGCAGTGGGCCGCGGCCATGGGCGCCAAGCGCTGCCTTGCCGTGGTCAACGGAACGCAAGCGCTGATCACCGCGCTGGCTCAGCTTAATATCGGAGCCGGCGACGAGGTGATTCTGCCGCCCTATACCTTTATCGCCACGCCGCAGTCCATCCTGATGAACGGCGCAATCCCGATTTTCTGTGACATCGACCCTGCCACCTATCAGCTCGACCCCGGAAAAATCGAAGCCGCGATCACGCCGCGGACACGGGCCATCCTGCCCGTGCATATTCTTGGCCTGCCCGCAGACATGACGGCGATCATGGACCTCGCGCGCAAACACAACCTGCTGGTCGTGGAGGATGCCTGCCAGGCTTGGATGGCCGAAATACATGGAAAAAAATGCGGCACCTTTGGCCATGCCGGCTGCTACAGTTTCCAGAACTCCAAAAACATGGCCATCGGCGAGGGCGGCGCGATCGTCAGCGATGACGATGCGTTCATGGACCGCTGTTTCTCATACCACAACTACGGGAATGCCTATGGCACGGCCGTGGGCACGGTGGGTGCCGGCACACCGATGCTGGGCACCAAGTTGCGGATCACGGAATATCAGGCGGCGATCGGCCTGGCTCAGTTGAAACGTCTGCCGCTCGAGAGTGCCCTGCGACACGAAAACGCCGAATACCTGAAGCAGCGAATACGCGGGATCCCCGGAATCACGCCTTACGTGTTTTCTCCTGGCGTGACGCGCGCCGCCTTTCATCTCTTCCCTTTTCGCTTTGACGCTGCGGCTTTCCACGGGCTGACGCGGTCGGCGTTTCTCAATGCGTTGCACGCGGAGGGCGTGCCGTGCTCATCCGGCTATACACCGTTGAACACCATGCCGTTCGTTCAGCACGCTTTCCAAACAAAAAATTTCCGCCGCATGTATGCCGCAGAGGAGTTGAATTACGCGGCGTGGTTGGCCCGCACCCGGTGCCCGGAAAACGATTGCCTTTGCCGTGAGATGGTCTGGCTGCCTCAGAACCTGCTGCTGGCTGAACGCAGCGCCATGGATGACATCGCTAACGCCATTGAAAAAATCCACGCCCACGCAGACAAACTGTCCGCGAAGGGCTGACCGGACTACTGGAGAGCCTCGTATGCCCCCTCCCCTCCTCACACCGGACGGACGTGCGGCACCGGTGCCGTCATCGACGCGGATCTATGAACTGCGGGCCTTCAACTCCGGTTTCCGCGACGCGCACGATACCTATAACGGACTTTCGACCGCCAGCGACGGCATGGTCTATTACGTGTTGTGCTCGACGTCGATCGATTACGGCGGGCGAGTCTTTCGTTACGATCCGGCTGCCGACGCGATCACCTGCCTGGGCGACTTGACCGAGATCTGCGGCGAAAAGGGCCTCAAGGCTGTGCCGCAGGGCAAGAGCCACGTCGGGTTTCACGAATATGACGGCAAGCTCTTCTTTGCAACCCACGCAGGATACTACAACATGGTAGACGGCATGGAGCGGCTGGCCTCGGTGGTGCCTGAGGGGTACACCCCATACCCGGGCGGACATGTGCTCGCTTATGACCTGAAAAGCGGCGTGTTCGATGATCTGGGTTATGCGCCGGAGCGCGAGGCCGTGCTCTCCATGGGCTTGGACGCCCGTCGCGGCGTGATTTACGGCATTACCTGGCCTGTCGGCTATTTCTTCCGCTACGATCTCCACACACGCACAATGACGAATCTCGGGCCGACGGCCGGCAAGGGTGAAAGCGGCAAAGGGCTGGCCTACCGCGTGCTCTGCCGATCGGTCGCCATTGATCCAGAATCCGGTTACGCGTATTATACAAATCCCGAGGGCGACATTTTCTGTTACCGCCCCGACGCGGAACGGGTAAAGAAACTTGATGGCGAAGACATGCGCAAAGAATACTTCGGCCGGTATGAACCTTCCGATTCGGGCAGCATGGGCTACAACTGGCGGCAAACCGTGTGGCATCCCGTTGAAAAGGTGTTTTACGGCGTGCACGGCAATTCGGGCTACCTGTTCCGCTTCGATCCGCGCGCTCCGGCCATCGAGGTGCTTGATCGCCGGGCCCCCCTCCCCGCCCAGCGCTCCGGCATGAACGACCAGTTCAGTTACGGTTACCTCGGATTCACGCTCGCACCTGACGCGCGGACGCTCTGCTATCTGACCGGCGGACCCGTATTCGAAAATGGCCGGCGTGTTAAGGGGTTGAGCAAGGTGGCCATGGGCATGGCCAAAGGTGTTGAGAACCTGCATCTGGTCACGTATGACAGCCCGACTCACACGTACCGCGACCACGGCCCGCTTTTTTACCCGGACGGAAGCAGGCCCACCTACGTGAACTCGATCGCCGTCGCTCGCGACGGCACGGTATACACGCTGGCCCGCGTCACTGAAAACGGCCACACGCGGACCGATCTGGTTCAGATCAAACGTCGCCCCGCTGAAACCGCCTGACATCGAAAGGAAACGCGATGCAACGGACGCTGTTCATCATGGCCTGTATCTGCTTCGCCGCGTGCGGTGCTACCGCCGCGCCTGGCATGAAAGTCGGTGTCGGACGCACCGTAATCACTCCCGACACACAGCCGGTCTGGCTGGCAGGCTACGCGGCGCGAACTGTCCCCGCGACCGGCATGCTCCACCACATCTGGGCCAAGGCGTTGGTCATCGAAGACGGCGAAGGCAAGCGTGCGGTGATCATCACGACCGACGTGCTTGGATTGACCCGCGAGTTGACAACGACTGTTTGTGCAGAGCTTAAGGCGAAGCACGGGCTGGCGCGACAGGATATTTTTTTCAACGCATCGCACACGCATTCCGGGCCCGTGGTGTGGCCGAGTCTTAGCGTGTGCTGCGCCTTCACACCGCAGGAACTGCAGCATGTGGTGGCGCAAAACCGTATGCTGTCAGAGCGTATGATGATGGCTGTCGATCACGCCGTTGCCACGCTCGCTCCAGCAGAAATTTCCCTCGGATTCGGGACGGCCGGTTTTGCCATCAACCGCCGCAAGCGCGATGCCGCCCCGGTGGATCACACGGTGCCCGTCCTGCGCGTTTCGGCACCCGACGGCACGCTGCGCGCGATTCTTTTCAATTACGCCTGCCACTGCACCACCCTGCAAGGCAATAACCTGCTGATCAACGGCGATTATGCCGGCTTTGCCATGCTGGAATTGGAGCGCGCGCACCCCGGCGCAGCCGCGCTGTTCGTGCAGGGCTGCGCCGGCGACCAAGGGCCGGAGCCGCGCGGCACCGTCGCGCATGCAGCAGCCTACGGCAAGGCATTGGCCGAGGCGGTTGAGCATGTGTTGACCCAAGAAATGAAAAGTGTCGAAGGTGCATTGCGCACGGCTTTCACAGAAACAAACCTCGCTTTTCGACCTGTCGGACTCGATGTTTTTCGCGCAGAATTGACGGGCAACGATCGATTCCGGCAACGGCGTGCGGAGCGTATCCTCTACGCGTACAACGCGGGATCTCCCATAACCGACCTCCCCTATCCGGTTCAGGCGTTGCGCATTGGAAAGACAGCGACTTTCATCTTTTTGAGCGGAGAAGTTGTTGTGGATTATGCGCTGCGTATCAAACGAGACTATTCCGGTGAGGACTTGCTAGTTGCCGGTTATTGCAACGAGGTGCAGAGTTACATCCCGTCGCTGCGCGTCTTGCAGGAAGGCGGCTACGAGGCGGATGACAGCATGATCTATTATGGTCAGCCTGGCCCCTTCACCGACGCGGTCGAGGCGTCCGTCCTCGACGCCGTCGCGACCGTTTGCCGACAGATAGGACTCACGCCCGCGTCACGCGGCCATTGAGCCTTGCGGCCTCTTTTTTCCGTCACTTTTTACGGGTGTGTTACCCTGAAATACGCCGTGCCACAGCGGCGTGAGGCCAATTCCCGGACGCGGATCTGCCACAAGCCGCGTCGGTCGTTGGGCGCAAGATCGAGCGTAAGCGTCAGGCATCCCTGTTCGGCGCCGTAGTAACCGCTCCATTCCGCCGGAGATCCCGCCGGATCGAGGATCTCGACATGCAGCGGCACCACGGCATCGAGCGGTTTCCCGTTCACATCCACCACGGATACCGTACAGGGCAGACGGCAGCCGAGACGCGTCTCCTGCGCGACGTCAATGCGCACCGCCTCGATGGCACGCTCCGTGACCATCAACACGCAGCCGTCGCAGGGGCCGAAGGTGCGCGCGATCGTCAGCCTCCCCTCCTGCACACGCGCGTGCAGGGTGCGCCCTTCCGTCAGGTCATACACATGACCCGAGGAACGCGCCAGCGAGAGCATCGCCTCTGCCGGCAGGCCGTTCTCCATCACCAAACCATGCTGACCGACATAATCCCCGAATTCGCGCCGATCATTGACGGCAAACAGGTAATCGGTAGAGCCGTAGGAACGGCATCGCGGAACGACATCAGGCGTTGACGCATCGCAATAACGTCGATAGCGCACGTCGAGCGCCGCACGCAATTCGGTAGCCTTGGCGATTAGGGCAGCACGGTCTTCATCCGCCTTGCGCGTCCGCGTGTAACTCGCAACCGTCATATCAGCTTGGATGGCCGGGCAGAGACGTTCATCCCCTACGACCTGCCCGCCGCGCGCCTGGAACGCTTTGACCGCAGACACCACGCCGGCTGTCAACACATCACAGTCCATCATGACCAAGACGCGGAAGCCATCCAGACCACGCGCTCTCACCGTTTCATCGTAGATGATCTCGGGCTGGAGATGCGCCCACAGCAGCATCTGATATGCATCGCCGGACCAACCATTGCCCCAGCCGTAGGTCCCGCGATGCGCAAACATTTGAGACGCAAAACTCTCCAGAAACGCGACATCGCTGGGCCGGTCGGGGATCTGTAGCAAGGCAGGGCCCAGCGGTTCCACAACCTCTTTGATCAGGCGACGCAGTTCATGTTGTGTCTGCGGATGGGTGTACCGGTAGGCACTTTCACCGCTCTGCGGCACCAGAGATCCCCAGCCGTGATACATGATGCCCCTGACCGGGCGGGCCAGCTTGGCCCAAAACGCCTCGCGCAGATGCATGGGCGCAATGGTCGGAAACGCAGCATCGGGATCCGTGTCTTCCCACGGCGAGGCAGGAGCCTTTTTGACCTCGTCTCCTTTGGCAGCCGGCGCGGTTTGCGAGCGGTACCAGATGATCTGGGTCATCTTCATAACCTGCTGCGGCTGGGCGGCGCCTCGCGCCATGGCAAACAGCTCGTCGGTCGCCACGCCGATGCGGATCGGATCCGGATAAGAATAAGTCCACTGCGAAAGCACATCCGCACTGCCGCCGCTTCCGTAAACGCTCGCCACGCGCACAGCCGGATCATGAAACGTCCAGATCCCGTCGCGTCCGACGGATTTGAGCCCCCGGTGCAGCTCTGCGTTCATGTGGTTCCACCCGTCTCCCTCTTTCCAATACCACGTCAGGAAACGCAACAGCGGATGGTCGTCTGGGATCACCCGGTTACGCGGAAAATCCGCAAGTTTCATATAGTCCACGCCGCCCTTGCCCGGAGCATCAGGCGGATATTCCGCGCCGGTCGCTCGCCGGTACGCCTCGCGGTCATGCGCATGCCAGCACACATTCGCCCCGTCGCGGACCTCGGTGTGCAGCAGGGCGGCCTGCCAAGCCGGGAAGGCGCTGTAGGCTTGCGCGACCGAGGCACCCACATGAAAGGCTAAGGTCTGCATCTCCGGGAACGCCGCGCAAAGAGCAGGTTTTTTGTCGTTGCGCGCGCCACTCCGGTCGACACGCCGGAATTCCGCTTTCGCGCCGGCCGCCCAGTGGCCGGGCGAGAGCGTCGCGATGATGCCGACATGATGCGCCAGCGCCGTGTCAAGCATGCGCTTGACCTCTGCAACGCGTTCGGGCGTGTCGGGCGCCACCGGGCAGCCCGCCTCAAAGACGCGCCCGTAATCCGCGCCGAACCCCAGGCAGTGCGTAAAACCGATTTCAGTCAGGCGCGGCAGCTCGCGCAGCACATTGGCCGCACCGTAAAGGCCCCACATCACCACCGGCATGCGTGGCGGACGGCGCGGCACCAAAGTAAACGTCGCGCTCTCGTCGCTCACATAGTGCTCATGCCCCTCCTTGCCCGGCAGCACGACGCGAACCCGCAGCGCGTAGACGCCGGGGCGCAAGGCCGTGTCGACCGGAACTTCCAGCGTCCGACTTGCGCCCGGCGCGAGTTCCGGTATCAGGGTACGCGAGGTTTCGCGTCCCTCGATCGAACAGGACACGGACACGTCACGTGCAGTCTGACGTTGGGCATTCGTTAACATGAAGCGCAGTGACGGTGTCTTTTCCATGCGAATAAACACGCTCCTGTCCGATGCCGCTGCCAGCGTGATCGGACGAAACTCCAGCGCACCTTGGCACAACCGAACCTGCGTCAGGTATCCAGGGAACCCATGATAAAGGCTGCCGATACGATCACCGATGGACAGCGGGTGGCTGCCCGGCGCGATGCGTGAACGTCCTGTCCGTGTGGCACTGCCCAACGAAGCCCCGTCCCTGAAAAACCGCACGGTGCCAGAACCGTCATAGATGACCGCAAGATGCGTCCATTGATTCGTTACGAACAGAGAGGGCTCCGACCCATAGTTTTCCGAATCATCGCCGAACCCGAGCCGTAAATGTAGACGCCGCTGACCGCCAGCGTCAGCAGCACCCAGTGTCCATTGATAATCCGTGTGCGCCACATACTTTTTGTCGGCAAGAAACGCTTCGGGGTAATCGGCGAATTCGGGTTTCGGTCTGATCCACATCTCCAGTGTAAACGCACCTTTGGGCGAAAGCGAGGGGTGGTTGGCGACCACGGCGGCATGGCGTTTGTCCTGAACCGGCCAGCCGCAGAACGACTCTAGGCAGGTCCCCACACGCGTATCTGAGGCCAGCGTTGCACCGTGCAACACCGCATCGCGACCCTTACCCGACGCATCCTTCACATTCGCGAACGTCCAGAAGCCGATCACCTTCGGGCCTGTCGCATCCTCACCCGTATACGGAACGTGCCACGCTTCACAAACCGGTTCCGCTGCCACGGTGCCCACGACGGCAACCAGCATCGATGCGATTCCAACAATTCGTTTCATGACTTTTCCTTATCGAAAGACGCCTTCCAGCCACTATCGCTGTCGATATTATGCGTGTCCCGCAACCTGACTGTCAAATGCCATCTCGCCGCAGAACGGGCACGGGGTTCAATATCATTTGCCCCTCATTTGCGCGATATGGTAAGCTCCGCGCATGGCTAAAAAACATCCGCCTGCCCGTTTCTGCCTGGAGGTTTCGCCGGCTCCCTGCGTGTTGATCCTTTTCGGCGGCACCGGCGATCTTGCCCGGCGCAAACTCATTCCTTCCCTGTTCCAGCTTCACACGCGTGACCTGTTGCACGCGACGTCGCGCATTGTCGGCTGCGGCCGTTCACGCCACGATCATGCGTCGTTCCGCGCCTTGGTCGCGCAAGCCCTGCCGTCGTCGTCCGCTGCCGCGCGCGATGCGTTCCTGGAGCGCGTCTCCTATGTTCAGGCCGATGAATCCGTCCCCGCCTCGTTTTCACATCTCGGCCGGCATCTTGTCGATCTGGACCGGCTCGAAACGCCGGCCCCGTTCAACCGCCTCTTTTACCTAGCCATCCCGCCCGCTTCCTATCAACCAATCATCGCGCGTCTCGCGGAGGCGGGGCTGCTCGAAGAGCCGGACCACGAGTTGGCATGGCGGCACCTTTTGCTGGAGAAACCGTTCGGATCAGACTCTGACTCTGCAGCGGCGCTGGATGCCTTTTTGCAGCGGCATGTGCACGAGGAGCAGATTTTCCGGATCGACCACTACCTGGGCAAAGACACGGTTCAGAACATCCTGATCCTGCGTTTTGCAAACATCCTTTTCGAACCGGTTTGGCGGGCCGCCTCGATCGACCATGTGCAGATCTCGGTTGCGGAGACGCTGGGCGTCGAACATCGCGCCGGCTATTACGAGCAGTCCGGCCTGCTGCGCGACATGTTCCAGAACCACCTGCTGGAGATGCTTGCCCTGGTGGCGATGGAGCCGCCTGCCGAATTTTCGGCTGACGCGATTCACCGTGAGAAACTGGCGCTGATCAGCGCCATCCGCGCCTTCCCGTGCAGTGACCTTGAATCCTGCGTTGTGCGCGGGCAGTATACGGCGGGCGGCGGCATGGCCGGATATCGCGATGAACCAGGGGTCGCCCCGAACTCCACAACCGAAACCTTTGCGGCCGCCAAGATTTGGATCGACACGCCGCGCTGGCAAGGCGTGCCCTTTTATCTGCGGTCGGGCAAGCGATTGTCTGAAAAGACCAGCACCATCACCCTGGTGTTCAAACCTTCGCCGCACCCCCTGTTCGGCGCCTGCGACCCTGACTCGCTGGTCCTCAAAGTACAGCCGGATGAAGGCATGAGCCTCCATTTGCAGGCCAAGCGTCCCGGGCCCAAACTTTGCATGGGCGAACTGCCGCTCGCTTTCAACTATGCGGATCTGGGCGACGAACTGGACGCCCCCGACGCCTATGCGCGGCTGCTTTTGGACGCCATGCTGCACGACCACACGCTCTTTGTGCGCAACGAGACGATCAAGGCGGCCTGGCGACTCTTCACGCCAGTCCTTGACACCTGGCGCGACCATGCGGACCGGTGTCCGCTCCACCCCTATGCAGCAGGCTCGGACGGCCCATTGGCCGCAGCCGAGCTGCTAGCCCGTGACGGACGGACGTGGCGTCCGCTTTAACGCGCTTCCGCGCTGAACACCTTCGTTTTGGCCTGGCCGCCCTTCATCGGAAAGATGCCCGCCATTTCCGGTGCGATCGCGAACACCACGAGGTTCTCCTTGAAGTTTTTCTCGAAAAAAGGATAGGCCTCGACGATCTTCGCCTTGACCGCCTCATCCTTGCACAGTTCGGCGGTCCCCTTGTAGCGCAAATACGCGCTGCCGTCCACCGCCGTGCGAGAAATCTCGACTTGGGGATTCTTCAGAAGTTGTGCGTACATTCCCTTTTGGGATGAGGTGACAAACACCAGCTTGTTATCCATCACAAAGGTGTACTTGATCGGGCGGACACGCGCGCCGCCCTGCTCGCAGGTCGCGAGATAAAAGTGCCCGGCCTTCTCCAGAAAACCCGCCACTTCCTGCAGAAAGGCGTCCTGCTTGTCCGCGCTCTCTTTCACCAACACATAACTTGTCATCTCTTCGCTCATGCCAGCCCATGCCACGCACGCCACCGCCATCGCCATCCATGCTTTTTTCATCTATGACCTCCTTCTGATTACGAACAGTATACGACGAGCGAGAGCGAATGAAAACCCCTAACCCTCCATCTCAACTTTTTTGGCAATCGCCCGCGATACGAGGAAACGGGCCTCGCCGGCGCCGATCACCAATGACCGTTCATGCTTGCGGTTGCGGAACATCTGCACGCGAACGCCGGGGAAGAGCCCCATCTCCGCAGATTTGCGGTCGTGGTTGGCACGGATGATCCCGCCTTCACCATCCTTGAGATCCATAAGGCTGCGCCCGGTTGAGAGGGCCGGATGAAGATCGTCTGGATGACTCATACGGCCACTCGCTTTCCAACGACTCGCAACAAACCATACCCGCCTGTCGCCACGGCCGCCACGCTGCCCATCCAGAGCGCCGCGCGCAACGGTGCCTCCGCACAGTTGGCAAGCTGATAAAACACCGTTGCCACCATCCAGGCCAGCAGCGTCTGGTAGACTACCGCGAAAAGCATCCAGCGCCATCCGGCCTCACGCGCCAGCACGATCAACGCTGCCACGCACGGCGAATAGATCAACACAAACAAGAGATAAGCAAAGGCGGCCGCGCGACTGCCAAAATGGCGGCGCATCGCCGCGAGGAGCCCGCCGCCACCATGCGTCGCGCCGTCTCCATCATCCTGCACGCTGTCTGCCGGTGACGGCGCGGCAAATCCATAGGCGGCGACCAGTCGCCTGCCGGCGTTCGCGAACGACTGACCGAGAGCGACCGGGGCTACGTCCGGCGCTTCATCCGCATGGGCATAGAGCACCTCCAGCGTCCCCACGATCGCTTCTTTGGCCATAAGTCCCGTCAGCAATCCTGCGGCAGCGGGCCAATTCTGCTCCGACACGCCCATCGGCCGCAACGGCACCGTCATCGCGCGCCCGGCGGACGCACGCCATTCGGCCGCACGTTCCGCATCGCCGCTCGCCCGGTCAAGCAACGCGTGGCCCAAGCTCAGCAGCAGCGCGATCACAATGATCACCTGACCGGCGCGCGTAAGAAAACTTTTGAGGTTGCCCCAGACGTGCTCCAGACAGCCTCGCAGTGCAGGGACGTGATACGGCGGCAGTTCCATGACGAAAGCTGCCGCTTCGCCCCTAAGCAAAGTACGGTGCAGCACCACCCCCGACAGAATCGCAAGTAGTCCGCCAATCAGATAGAGCGCAAAGATCACCAAGTTGCCGGACCGCTCGAAAAAAGCCATCGCGAAAATCGCATACACCGGCATCCGCGCACCGCACGACATGAACGGCGCGATCAGCATCGTCAGCACGCGGGCGCGCCGCTGTTCCAGCGTGCGCGTCGCCATCAATGCCGGAACCGTGCAGCCAAACCCGACCAGCAGCGGGATGAACGCTTTGCCGGGCAGGCCGATGCCATTGAGAAAACGGTCCATGATGAATGCCGCCCGCGCCATATAGCCCGACTCTTCCAGCAACGTCAGGCAGAGAAAGATCATGCAGATAGGTGGCATAAACGTCGCAACCGTCGTCAAACCGGCCCCGACGCCATCGGAAAGTAACGCAATCAGAAGATCCGGTGCGCCGAAGGCAGTTAGCCAGACCCGCGTCTGGCGAACCAGCAACGCGCCAAACACATTGTCAATAAAATCGACCAGCGGCTGCGTCAGGCGCACGGTGAGCCAGAAAACGGCGAACATCACGCTCAAAAAGGCGGGAATGCCGACTGGACGGCTCAGTAGAACGCGATCAGCCACATCAGAAAAGCGCCGACGGATCTCGCCCCGGCGGCGTACCACATCGCGGGCAAGCCCGCGGATAAAGCCCAGCCGCGCATCCATCACCGCCGTCTCAGGCCGCTGACCGGTGTGCCGGGCCAGGCGCGCGTTCTCTTCGGCCACAATCGTATCGAACAAACCGTTCGTTAATGATCGCGCGAACAGGTCGCCTTCGAGCAGTTTGATTGCCAGCCAACGCGAATCCACCCCCGCGTCATCGGCCGCTACGATCAGGCAAACCTGCAGGCGCCGTACCGAGGGTTCGGCCTCGCCATACACCACGCGCGCGGCAGGCAGGCGGTGCGCAGACGCGACATCCGCCACCGCCGCGCGCAATGCGGCCAGCCCCTCGCCGCGCGACGCGACCATCGGCACAACGGGGCAGCCCAAATGCTGCGCCAAATGCTGCGCATCCACCTTGACCCCGTGACGTTCCGCCACGTCCACCTGGTTGAGCGCCACCACCAATGGCACGCGCATATCCAGCAGGTGGGAGGTGAGATACAGGCTGCGCTCGAGATTCGAGGCGTCGACAATGTTGATGACCGCAGACGGACGGTTGCGAATCAGATAATCGCGGGCGACCCGTTCATCCTCGGTGTCCGGCGAGAAAGAGTAGATGCCCGGCAGATCGGCGACGCGATACACGCGTCCATCCAGCGTGAACCCGGCGTGCGCGCTCTCAACCGTCACGCCGGTCCAATTGCCTGTGCGTTCACGCGCCCCCGTGAGCAGATTAAAGAGCGTGGTTTTGCCGGTATTGGGGTTGCCGACCAAAACGACGCTCAGAACGCTGTCCATACCGCGTCCCTCCGCCACACGTTGTTAGACATGGAAAACACGGTCGCAAAGTATACTGCCCAACCCCGTCGAAAAACAAGCGGATTTCCCGGGCAATCAGCCTGTCCGGCACTCAGTAGGTTTGAAAAACGAGCAGCGGGCCACCCTCGAACACCAGCTTGAAGGTCTCGCCGAGTGATTCGTTCAGCGCGGCCTGCCACCAGCGGGTGAAGGGCACGCCATCGAGCGCATACTTCAGGCCATCTGCGTATATTTGGACGCCAGCTTCGAACGAAAAGATCGAAACCTGTTGCCCCGCGTATGACCGGAAGGCCATCGAAGCGAGCGCCGGAGTAAAGATACCGGTGTCGGTCAACAGCACGATGCGCCCGCAGCCGTGTGCGGTGCCAGCCGCATGCAGAGCCAGCGCGAAATCTGCCAGCCAGGCGAGATTGCCCAGCGTGTGGTCCTCGCGCAGACCGGTGGCACCGACAATCACCACGTCATGCCAGCCCTGTTCGAAACAGAAACGGAAGGCTTTGGCCAGATCATTGCTCGCCTGCTCGGACACCGCCACCAAACGGTCACGATAACGCGCGCGGCTCGCGTCGGACAAGCTGTCGAGATCCCCCACGATCCAGTCCGGCTCGAATCCCGCCGCCTCCAGCTTTTCCGCCGCGCCGTCGCAGCCTATCACGCGCCGCGCCCCACGCAACGCTGCCAACGGCAGCGGATGCGAAGGGAACACGCCATTTGCAACGATGACACATTTGGAGAGCGGCGGATTCATCGCAACCTTCCTCGCATCACGCGCCAACACGCTTGCCGGTGCTTTCGTCGAGCAGGACATTCAACGCCTGCAAATAGGCCAGGATGCTGCCTTCGATCACGTCGGTCGAGATGCCGCGCCCGTGATAGACGCGCTCGCCGTCGCGCACGCGCACCGTCGCCTCGCACTGGGCGTCCGTGCCGCCGGTGATCGCGTTGAGCTGGAAACTCTCCAGCGTGACCTTGAGTCCCAGCAACTGGTTGATGGCTTTGAACGAAGCGTTGATCGGGCCGTCGCTCGCGGCGACATGCTCCACCAGTTTGCCGTCGCGCAGCAGGCGAATGGTGCTGACCGGCGTGATCGCATTGCTGGCCGTCACGTTGTAGCGGTCAAGCTTGACGCGCTCGGTGATCATGGTCTGCACGTCATGCGCCAGCGCTTCGATGTCGGCGTCACTCACCGTCTTCTTGCGGTCGGCCAGGTCTTTGAACTTGCCAAACAACTCGTTGAGGCGCGCCTCTTCCAGATGGAAGCCCAGTTCGTTCAGGCGGCTTTCGAAGGCATGGCGTCCGGAGTGCTTGCCCAACACCATCTTGTTGCGCGGCAGGCCGATCGACTCGGGCGTCATGATCTCGTAGGTCAACGGATTGGCGAGCACGCCGTGCTGATGGATGCCGGCTTCGTGCGCAAAGGCGTTCTCGCCCACAATGGCTTTGTTCGCCTGAACGCGGCTGCCGGTGACCGTGATCACGCAGCGGCTCGTCGCATAGATCTTGGACGTGTCGATGTTTGTCTCGGCCTGAAAAAATTCGCGCCGCGTGTGCAGCGCCATGACAATCTCTTCCAGCGCGGCATTGCCCGCGCGTTCGCCGATCCCGTTGACCGTGCATTCGACCTGATCGGCTCCGGCGCGCACGGCTGCCAACGAGTTGGCGACTGCCAGCCCGAGGTCGTTGTGGCAATGCACCGCCAGCCGTGCCTTGGCGATATTGGGCACGTGGCGTCGAATGTCTGAGATCAATTCGCCGAACTGCTCGGGCACGGCATATCCCACGGTGTCAGGAATGTTGACCGTGCCGGCACCCGCCGCGATCACGCCTTCCACCACGCGGTAGATGAATGGCCGCTCGCTGCGCGAACAATCCTCCAGCGAAAACTCGACGTCACCGCACAGGTTGCGCGCATGTCGGACCATCGCCACCGCCTGTTCGTATACCGCGTCCGGCTCCATCTTGAGCTTGCAGGCCATATGGATCGGCGAAGTCGCGATGAAGGTGTGGATACGCGGATGTTTCGCCCCACGCACCGCCTCCCACGCGCAATCAATGTCCTTGGGCAGAGCCCGACACAAGCTGGCGACCGCAGCATCCTTGACCACGCCGGCGATCGCTTTGACCGATTCAAAATCGCCGACTGAGGCGATCGCGAAACCGGCCTCGATGATATCCACGCGCAGAGCCTCAAGATGCTCCGCAACCAACAGCTTGTCGCGCAGGTTCATGGTGCACCCCGGTGACTGCTCACCGTCGCGCAGGGTGGTGTCGAACACATAGATGCGTCGCATGTCAGGACTTTCGTTCATGGTCGGTTTCCTCGTCGTGCCCCTGCCGGGGCTGTTTCTTGTTCTGGATTCTGCGCCGTCTCTCCCGCGTTTTCATGCACGGCCAGCGGGAAAACAAAAACTCCCGCGGCAGCGTTCACTGATCCACGGGAGTTCTGGCCTTGTATTCGCACTGCGAAAAACCTAAACGGCAAACGTCCCGTGGCCGCACAGCAGCCACAAGCCGGTAAGTCGCAGATTAAACGCTATGACCTGTGTTGTCATTGGCGCCATGGTGCCACATCTGCCCTGCCGCTGACAAGCGGATTCGTTGACTTATTTCTTCTGATAGAAGCGGACGTAATCGATCTCGTAGCGCTGCGGGAAGGTCGAGTCGTCAATCCCCTGCTGACCGCCCCAGCTTCCGCCGATCGCCAGATTAAGGATCAGGTAATGCGGCTTGTGAAAGGGATTGGCCGCATCCGCACCGGCCTTGGGCAGCGGATAGGAGAAGTAAAGGTTCTCGTCATAGAAGAAATCCATGCGGTCGGCGAACCACTCCACGGCATAGATGTGGAAGTCATCCGAAGGCTTCTGGCCGTTCAGCTTGCCGCCGGACGAGGTGTGCTTTCCTTTTGCCGTGTCGAACCAGTGCACGTTGGCGTGTACCGTCGATGGGTCGTGTCCCACGAACTCCATGATGTCGATCTCGCCGCAGCGCGGCCAGCCGATGCCATGGATGCTCGTGCCGAGCATCCAGATCGCCGGCCACATGCCACGCCCGCGCGGCAGCTTGGCCTTGA
>Ga0116182_1003248_pt1 | contig 15263 bp, 14 predicted proteins | sample AD_UKC077_MetaG_FD_89805 | JGI IMG/M metagenome (GOLD analysis project Ga0116182, IMG submission 89805) | Active sludge microbial communities of municipal wastewater-treating anaerobic digesters from USA - AD_UKC077_MetaG | ecosystem: Engineered > Bioreactor > Anaerobic > Digestate | place: USA...
CTTCACCTGGTCAAACCGTTTGACCAGGGCGCCGTCGCTGGTTCGGGTGACGATGGCATATCCGCGGTTGAGCACCGCGCGGGGGTTCAAGCTGCGCAGAGATTGCTCCAGGTGAGCTAAATGCAAGGTCTTTCTTTCCAGGTCGACCCGGGCGGCACGTTCCAGGCGAAGGCTGATTTCGTCCAGGCGTTGGCGATAGGTATTGATTGCATAGCGGGGAGAAATGCGCGCCAGGGTATTGTGTGCTTGTCCGAGCGACCAGCGCAGGCTGGAAAGGCGCGAATTCAGGTAAGCGGTATGTCGGTTAGATAGCTCTGTAATGGCTCCCAGTAAATCAACGCGATCCGGGGTGGCGACTTCGGCTGCGGCGGTGGGCGTGGGTGCGCGCAGGTCTGCGGCGAAATCGGTCAGGGTAAAGTCGGTTTCGTGCCCGACGCCTGAGATGACCGGTGCTTCCGAAGCAGCCACGGCGCGTGCTACAGCCTGATCGTTGAAAGCCCACAGGTCTTCAATCGAACCGCCGCCACGCCCGACGAGAATCACATCCGGTTTGACCTGGCGGTTAAGCAGCTCCAGGGCGGCCACGATCTCACCCGGGGCTGCAACCCCTTGCATCGACGCCGGTGCGATGACCACTTCAACGACCGGAAACCTGCGCCGCAGGGTGTTGAGCATGTCCTGCAGGGCAGCGCCCGTTGGTGAAGTGACGATGCCAATCACCTTGGGCAGGGTTGGGATGGGTTGTTTTGTGGACGGGTCAAACAGGCCTTCAGCCTCCAATTTGGCTTTCAGGCGCAGAAACTCCTGGAAGAGCAAACCTTCACCGGCAGGGCGTATGGTGTCGACGTAGAGCTGCACCTGACCGGAGGTCTCGTAGACGCCCATTCCACCGTGGGCTTCGACGGCCAATCCCTCGCGAGGTTCAAAGGTTAAGCGTGCTGCTGAATTGCGCCACATCACGCAGCGGATGGCGGACTGGCTGTCTTTAAGGGTAAAGTACAGGTGACCTGAAGAGGGTCGGGAAAAATTGGAAATCTCACCTTCAACCCACAGATCTTGCATCAGGTCATCGTCCTCAATTAACCGACGCAGGTACCCGGTTAGCTGACTGACGCTGAGGATGTTTTGTGGTTGAAAAAGGCTGTATTGTTCCATGGTATCGCTATCACTTGAAAATGGGTTAAGTATATCCAATAATCATACCCCTGGCGAGAGGGTTGAGATTAATCCGCAAGCAGGTCAAGGCGTAAAAAATAAGAAAATGGGCAAATCTTGTTCTATTAATCCCTGTCAATTCTTGATCTGCGGAGATGAAATTTTCTTATTTGCAACATCTGCCTTTGATGTCCTCCTTCTTCGCTTGCTAACCCACTTTTGGCAGGAAAAGACCCCCAGAGCGGAATGTTCCTTACCCGGTTTAATTCGGATACAATTATGAACGCAGCGAAAGGATGAGACTCAATGAACCATATATGGACACCGTGGCGGATGAAATATATTCAAGGAGACGCTGCTGAGCGGGCTTGTGCCTTTTGCCTGGCAGCTGAAAGAGAGGATGGACAGGAAAACCTGGTCTTTCATCGTGGCGAAAATCTTTTTATGATTTTGAACCGCTACCCGTATACCAGCGGACATATGATGTGCGTCCCTTTTCTGCATGTTAGCAAGCTGGATGATCTCACCTCAGAGGCGCGCTGTGAGCTGATGGAACTGGTCGCAAAGGCGGTACGGGTATTGAGTGACGTGTATAAGCCGGAAGGTTTTAATGTGGGGATGAACCTGGGCAGTGTGGCCGGAGCGGGCATTGCCGATCACCTGCATATGCACATCGTCCCACGCTGGGGGGGCGACACGAGCTTTATCTCCATCCTGAGTGGTACGCGGGTGGTTCCAGAATCCCTGGAGGTTACTTATCAGAAAGTGAAGGAAGCCTGGGAACGGGTGGATTAGATAATCTCAATTCTGACTGCATCACAACAGGGCTGGATGTAATGAACATTCAGCCCTGTGAACGTTGATGTGCAGGTCATTTTACAGAAATTGCCAATGTGTTGGCAATGGGTTCAGGTACGCATTTTCTTTTTGGAGAAGACGGCGCGCACCAGGGCAATCACACCCAGAAGGATCAACAATATCGGCCAGTAACGGGTTATCTCTGCATACAGCCCGAAGAACTCTCCAAAGGCAAAAAATAATACACCGCTGATCAACAGGAGGGTAAGCCCTCCGGTAAAGGCTTCTTTATAATTGCCATCGATGATCCCGCTGAGGATCACCCCGATACCTACAAAGCCTGGGATCAATCCCCAGATATACGACCAGGAAGCCCAATCCTTGGTCAGGCTCTGGTAATAAAGGATGCCACCGATGCCTGCCAGGATTGCTCCGGGGACAGCCAGTCCGCCAGTTTTGTTGACAATTGCCCAGAGGATGAAAACACCGCCCAGGCCGATGATAAAAAACGGCCAATCCCAGAATTGAAATAATCCTGGCCAGATTTCCCGGCTGAGCAGAAATGCGCCTATTAGGACCAGCAGAATGCCACCAAAGATCATACTTTTTTGTTTCATAACGATCTCCTTACAATGAAACGATTTAATGGAACCCGAGCTGACCTGGGTTCCTGGTTAATTTTATCATAAGGACGAATTATTTTCCGCCCAGTACTATTAACCGGCTCATGCTCGGGTGGTGTGAGATCTCTGGCGATCCATAGTATTATTCTTAAAAAAATGCAAAATGATGGTCCGAATTGAGGACTTCATCCATAGTTGTTGCCCGGGTTGCGTTTGATGGTCGTATTCGAAAAATGATAAAATGACGTAAAGAACTTGCCGATTGCAGAGGTCATTAAATTGTCACAAACAAACAAGCGCCAAAACCTGTTTGATCGTTGGGCGTCCACCTATGACGAAGACCTGGAAGGAAAGGAAGCATTCCCGTTTTTCGGTTATGATGCTGTTTTGCAAAGCATGCTCACAGCCGCAGAGCTCCAACCCGGTCACCGGGTCCTCGATGTGGGAGTTGGTACGGGCAATTTAGCACGGCGGTTGCCCATTCCTGTTGACCAAATCTGGGGCCTGGATTTTTCTGCAGCGATGTTGGAAAAAGCTCGCCTGGCGCTGCCCGCTGCACACCTTATTCAGGCTGATCTGGTTGGTGAGGATTGGCTGGCAAAAATTGAGCAGCGCTTTGAGTGCATCCTGTCAGCCTATACCCTGCATGAGTTTCCTGACCCCCTGAAAATAAAAATTTTGACCAAGCTGGCAAAAAATAGCTTGAAAGCAGACGGGGCAATGATCATCGGGGATATTTCTTTTCAGCACCAGGCTGATTACCATTTTGTGCGGAAAAAGTTTTTTGATTCTTGGGATGAGGATGAATATTACTGGTGCGCCGAGCCCCTGGCAGGCATGCTCAACCAGGCTGGATTTTCCGTTCATTACGAGCAGATTTCGATTTGCGCTGGCACTTATCAATTGCGCTGGAAAGGGTATTGACCCGATGGCTAACCAGTCAGAGGTACGCCTGATCAGGTTGTGCGATTTACAGCCCTCACAGCTGTATATCAGCCGCGAAAAACTTGCGCGGGTTCAAGCCGAACTTAATCCGCATTGCCTGCAAAGTATTGATTCAATACCCTACAAGGACTTGGACGGTCTGTTGGTGATGACCGATGGGCACACCCGAGCTTTTGCAGCTTATCTGGCGGGGTTTGACGCCATACCGGCTTATCCCGATCCGGATGAACTGGATTGGGAGGCTTACCGCATTTGTGTGGGCTGGTGCCATGCCGAGGGGGTTTATTCCATCGCTGATCTGGCGGGCAGGCTTTTGGACGCCGAGGATTATGAGCGCCTGTGGCATGATCGTTGCCGAATCATGCAAGCTGGGCTGAACAAAAACAGAGGCCGATAAATCAATCAATGTCGTTTGATTGATCGACAGGAAAAACAGGTGGTTTATTAACCGTTTGACAGGGCTTATAATTCATGAACTTATTACTGGTTTCCTATCAAAGAACGAGGATGATGATGGCTGATTACAAAACTGAAGATCACATTCCTGAAAAAATACAACATGGCTGGACTCAAAGGCGCGCCCTGAATAAATGGCTCATCCTGGGCTTATTATCTTTTGTTATGATCGCCGGTTTGGGATGTCTGGGGTCGATGTTTAACGGACAAACAGAAGGTGGGTTGACCGTCGAAATTGCTGCACCGTCGGGTCCGGTCAGCATTGGAGAGGCTTTTACCGTTGAAGTTGTGCTTTCGAACACCGGCAACCGAAATGTGACGGTGACCGAAATCCTTCTGCCCAATTCAATGACCGAAAGAGCAACCGTGCTCGGCGTCGATCCTGCGGGTTCTGGATTGCAGAATAAATTCGCATACGACATGATGATTGCTCCCAATGGACGAGAAACGGTGACCTTTCATTTTCAGGCGGTCAGTCCTGGTGAAATTAAAGACCCGGTGAGTGTGAAAACAACTTCAGATTCGATTACGGTCCCTGTCAGTGTGGTCATCGCTGCCGATCAAAGCGATGTGGTTGTAGAACCGACCGCAACGGCGTCAGCGGTGATGGGCGACGTGATCCCCTTTCAGGCGGTTGTGCAGATTACCGCTCTTGTCGAGTTCTATGGTGATGTGATTGATGGCTGGACGGGGTCTGGCACGATTATTTCTGAGGATGGACTGATCCTGACCAATGCACATGTGGTACTTTCGGATCGGTTTTACACTGTGGTTGACCTGGTGATCTCGATCACCGAAGAACCGGATCAACCGCCTAAAGAGATGTTCTATGCGGATGTGCTGCAAGCGGACTATAACCTGGATCTGGCGGTGATTAAAATCAGGTCGGACCTGAATGGAAACCCACCGAATTTCAGCGCGCTGGGGATCGAACCGGTGAAAATTGGACGGGCTGAAACGCTTAAACTGGGTGATCCCCTCGTTATCATTGGTTATCCGGGCATTGGCGGTGAGACCATCACGCTGACGCGTGGAGAGGTGAGCGGTTTTACAGCAGAAGCTCCTTACGGCAACCGTGCTTACATCAAAACCTCGGCAACCATCGCTGGCGGCAACAGCGGTGGCCTGGCAGCTACCCCCCAGGGCGAGATCATCGGTGTGCCCACGCAGGTCGGCTCGGGTGATTTGGAGGGGCAGGTTGTAGATTGCCGCGCCCTGGCGGATACGAACCGGGACGGCGTCATTGATGAATTTGATAACTGTGTGCCCACCGGTGGATTTATTAACGCGCTGCGCCCAATCAACCTGGCGCTTCCCTTAATCGATGCTGCCCTGGCTGGCCAGGTGGCAATTATTGAGGAGCCCCCGTCAGAAGAGTATGTTGATGATTACGATTATGAAGGTGATGTGTTGCTGTACGACACATTCGAAGATAATCGCAACAAGTGGCTGCTTGAAGATTATAACGAGGGCTGGGCGGATATTTTGGACAGGCAGTTGGTGATCAAAGTGATCGACGAGAGCACCTATATTTATTCCATCTTGCCAGATTCGTATTCAAATATCATCATGGCGGTTGATTATGAGGTTTTGCTGGCGGCAGGGGACGGTGATTTTGGCTTCGTCTGCGGCTATGTGGATAAAGGGAACTTTACCGTCCTTGAAATCAGCGAAGATGGTTATTACACAATCTGGGCGCTGGTGGATGATAAGCCGGTCTCGGTAGTCGATTGGACCCCTTCGAGTGCTATTCCTACCGGTGGAATTAACACCCTGTCTGCTTATTGCGGATATGATGGGTTTGCCCTGGCGGTCAACAGCACCCTGCTGGTTGATGTCGATAGCGATATCTATTGGCCTGGTCAGGCCGGACTCTTCGTCGGCACCTGGGATCAAAGGGAAATCATGGTTGGGTTTTCAGAATTCGCAATTTATAAACCCTGACCGATACCGTTTAGCTGCTCGAAAAACATCGACCCCGGAATGAAAAGCATTGGGGGATGTCGTTTTCAATCAATCTGATTGAATTATGCGCACATTTGACGACGGATTTCAGGATTATGGGTTCTGGGCGAACCTGGCTGCGAATTCCTCCAACGAATCGCTGCCATAGATTTCGATTCGATTAAGATAAAACAAATTCCCCCAGGTGTGGGTAATGGACACTCCCAAACCCATGCCTGCCTTGTAAGCAGCGTTGCTGACCATTGTGGCGGTATATGGATCGATCAACCCGTAGGGATAGGCAAAAGTGTTGACCGGTGCCTCCAGGGCAGCTTGCAGGTCATACTTTGATTGGGCAATTTCGTATTCTGCGGCGTAATGATTTTGGGTGACATCCAGGTGAGAGTAGCCGTGGCTTCCGACCTCCCAGCCGGCATCCAGCATGGTTTTGATTTGTTCCACATCAACGAAATCCGGAGAGCCATTGATGCGGTTGGCGACGATGTAAAACACGCCCGGAAAGCCGTATTCCTCCATGATGGGAAAGGCTTTCTCATACACACTTAAATGACCGTCATCAAAGGTGAGCACGATTGGTTTTTCTGGCAGTTCACCGCCCTCCAGCAGCACGTCAACCAGGGTAGAGATCGTGATGGCGGTATAGCCGTGATCGTAAAGCCATTGCATTTGGGCGCGAAAATCAGGAACCGCTACCTGGTAACGGTTATCGTAATCATCCCCGTCAATGTGATGGTAAAGCAAAATCGGCGCAACGACCTCGCCAGGCTCGTGATATACCAAAACAGGGGTCGGCGTTGCTGTGGGCGGGGGTGGTGTTGGTGAAGGGGATGCTGTGACCGTCGGGGTAAGGGTGGGCGGCGGGACTTCAGCGGTGTGTGTGGGGTCTGGCGGTGTGGCGGTCAGGGTTGCGGAGGCAGCCGGTATGGTTTCCAAGGGCGTTTGTGGAAAATGGCAACCCGTAAGGATGAGGATACTCATTAAAAAAATGTGTATTAACTGAAATTTACGATTATTTTGCATGTTGAATCCATTTACATCTGTTCTTCATCCTGAAATCCCTTTCTGTTTTATTCGTTACCTGTAAACATATTTCAGGACGGCACATCTAATACCAATATCCTAATTCCTAATTTCCAATCACAAAACGCTGGATCCTGACTCTCGATCATCACCGTCGCCGACTTCTGCCGCCGACCAGGGAGACGAAGTACAGCAATTGCATCAGAGAGGTGGCGATGGCAGCCACATAGGTCAGTGCCGCAGCATTCAGCACCTGTTTCACGCCCTGATCCTCTGCCTGTGTCATGATCAAGCCGCTGGATTTAAGCATAACGCGTGCCCGACGAGAAGCGTTCAGTTCCACGGGCAGAGTCGCTACAGAAAAGATCGCGCCAGCAGAAAAGGCAATTACTCCCAGCCAGGCTAACCCGCTGATCTGGATGATCAGCCCGAGCATGATCAAAATCCAACCCAGGTTGGTGCCGATATTCACCATGGGCACTAGGGCTGAACGCAGGCGCATGGGCAGATAGTTATCCTTATCCTGTTGGGCATGACCCAACTCGTGGGCGGCAATCGCCATCGCTGCCACACTTGAGGTTTGGGCAACGCCCTGCGAGAGGGCCAGGGTTTTATTGCGTGGGTCGTAATGATCGGTTAGCTGACCGGCGATACCTTTGAGCTGGAGGTTGTGCATACCCTGTCGTTCTATCAGGCGTTGTGCAACCTGGGCGCCGGACATGCCGGATCGGTTTTGCACCTTGCTCCACTTGTTGTACCGGCTTTGGACATAAACCTGGGCTATCAACCCCAGCAAGAGCGCCGGGAGCATGTAAACCAGGTAGTTGATGTTAAACATCGGATTCATCATGATTTGCCTTGCTTCATTCGCTTATTTTATCAATTCTTTCAAGACCTCGATGGCTTTATCCAATTGCGGATCGAGCCCAGCCTCGTAATCTTCGACGGTTAATTCGACGATATATTCAGGTTCCAGGCCGATTTCGCTGATCTGGCGCCCGTTAGGTGTGAGCCAGCGGGCAATTGTGACACGCACACCGCCCGCATCGTTTTTCAGCGTAATCCAGCTTTGAACAGAACCCTTGCCATACGTTACGTCGCCCACCAGCGGCGCCCGGTTGTGGTCCTGGATGGCACCGGCGGTGATCTCCGCAGCGGAAGCAGTACCCCCATCAACCAGCACCACAAGCGGAATTTTGGTGGCTAACCCACCCGGTATTGCCTGGTATGTGAAGGTTTCGCCATCGCCATATTGCTCGAACATGACCACACCGTCAGCGATGAATTCTGAAACCACCTGGATGGCGGTGTTGAGGTAACCGCCGCCATTGCCGCGCAGGTCGAGGATCAAACCTTCCGGCTTCTGTGACTGCAGGCTCTTTAAAGCATCTCGCAGTTGTTGGGTGGTTTTATCGCCGTAGTTCGATAATTGAATATAGGCGATGTTGTCTTCCAGCATTTCAGATTCCACGGTGGGGACGATGATATTCGCACGCGTAATGACGACATCGAAGGTCTCGTCGCCGCGACGGATGGTGAGGGTTACTTGGGTTCCGGCAGGGCCAAGGATGCGCTTGAGCGCCAGGTCGCCTGGAATGCCGGTCATGTCCTCGCCGTCAATAGCGATGACGAGGTCTTTGGGTTGCAAGCCCGCTTCAGCAGCCGGGGAACCGCGCATGGGGCTGATGATCTCGATATAGTCTCCGGAGGTATCGACCCAGGCACCAATTCCTTCATATTCACCTTCCAGGTTTTCATTGGCCTGTTTAAACTCATCGGGCGTCATATAGGAGGTATGCTTGTCTCCCAGGGCATCCAGCATGCCGATGATGGCGCCGCGCATCAGCGCCAATTGGTCTACGGGTTGATCAACATACAGTTCGTGGACAATATCCCAGGTCTCCCAGAAGGGGTTAAATAAACCTTGCAATTCCTCGGGAGTATCGCCCTCGGCATCCACATAGGGGATTTCAGGGCATTTGGGGCACTCAATTGGCGTGACAACAACGGTTTCACCATCTTCGCCCGGCGTGATGACCGTCTCAGGACAGGGCGGGCAGGTGACCGGCCCCGTAACGGAAGGCGTTCTCCCCAGCAGTCGGGGGGTGACATAACCAGCGCCAAAACCCAGTCCGAAGACAAATACCAAAAAAACCAATGCGAGGACTGTCAATAAACAGGTGCGGAGGCTTTTCGATTCCATGCAAATCTCCTTCAAATCCATCGGCTCACCATGGATTGATGTTCTATTTAATTATTCCTTGAAGATTACCACATAAATGTTAACAATTGGTAGGAATGCATGAGGTTTGTGAATTCTTCTGTTGAGATTAAGGCTGTGTCCACGCCGAGGTGAGGTTAATGTGCGTGATCAAGGGGAGGAGGTTGAAGTTTTTTGCCAGCCATGTTTCACCAACTCTCTCTATGACTACCGCCTGTCTCCTTTCTGCTATACTCTGTTTTTCCTACTTCTCCTTACAATCAGCTATAATACTGTGGAACACAAGCAGTACAAATTCCGTCTATATTAAAGTCTACCCGACTCATACGGAGATCAAAAATGGCAGATGAGAACAAGCCCGCACACGTACAGATTGAATCACCAAAAAGACATTGGCGTTATTTATTGGAAATTTTTTATGCTCCTCGGCGTGTTTTTAATGACTTAGCCAATATCGAGGTGAATGCCTGGCGAATTCCGATGCTGTTGCTGACAGCCTTGATTATCCTTGCAGCGCTGGCTGGCGGCCCAGCCAGGTTGCAGCACACCCTCATGAACCTTGAACAGCCCCCGGACGATTTTTTGTACTGGACGCCTGAACAACAAAACCAATTTGCGGAAGGACAAATCGCCATGCAAGGGCCCCTGTTCACAGTTATCTTCCCAATGATTGGCAGCTTAGCCGGACTATGGTTGGGTTGGTTCCTGCTCAGCAGCATTTTGCACTTGCTGATGACGCTTAAGGGCTCCCGGCAAAGCCGTGAAGCCTACCTCAATTTTGTCGCCTGGGCCGCGGTGCCCTTTGCACTGCGCAGCCTGGTGCAGAGCGTTGCGCTGCTTTCTACCCGGCAAGTGATCAACTATCCCGGGCTCTCCGGGTTAATCAGTCAGCAGGCTGGCGGCTGGCAAGTTTACCTTGGATTGGTTCTGGAGCTGGTGGACCTGTACGGCATCTGGTTCGTCATCTTACTCCTTGTGGGGAGTCCAATCATCAGCGACCTCAAAACAAGCAAAGCAATATCGACCGCGCTGATCGCCCTATTGATTTTTATCGTCCTGGCGCTAATCCCCGGCATTGTTCGCACACAACTGGGTGGACTGGGTGCTGTGAGGCCATTCATCTATTTTTAATATAGCGTCATGATGGATTATATTAATACCACCAACCTCACCAAGCACTACCGAATGGGCTCGGGTACCGTTAAGGCACTCAACGGCGTTGACCTGAATCTGCCTGAAAAATCCCTGTCGGTGGTGATGGGACCTTCTGGTTCTGGGAAAAGCACTTTGCTGCACCTGCTTGGTGGACTGGACAGGCCGACGAGTGGCGAAATCTACTTGAATGGCAGCAGGCTGTCACAGCTCGATGAAAACGACCTGGCTGTTTTCAGGCGCCAGACTGTTGGTTTTGTTTTTCAATCCTTCAACCTGATTCAATCCTTCAATGCGGTAGAAAATGTCAGTTTTCCCATGCGTTTTATGAACATTCCCCGTAAAAAACGCAATGAAACGGCGATGTTTTATTTAGAGCAGGTCGGGATTGCAGACCGTGCCACCCACAAACCTGCAGAGCTTTCTGGCGGCGAGCAGCAACGTGTCGCCATCGCCCGAGCTCTGGTCAACAACCCCTCACTCATCCTGGCTGATGAACCCACCGGCAATCTCGACACGACGATCGGGTTCAGCATCATGGAAATTTTGGCATCGCTCAATCAATCCGGGCGGACGGTTCTGATGGTTACCCACGACCCGCGTATGACGCAGTTTGCTTCTCACATTATCCATTTGCTGGACGGTAAAATTGTAGAAGCATCGGTTTACAACCAGGTTGCCCAGGAGAATACACAATCTCGTTAAGGAACACAACATGAAAAAGAAATCCCTGTTATTGTTTTTCCTTGTGATCGTTTTATTATCCCAGGTGAGGATGCCTGCAAACGCGCAGTCTCCATCTGAGCGCCCGGTGATTGCCATTGATTCGTACTCGACTGACATCACCCCTGCACGCGGCGAAACCTTCTCCATAACGATTGGCTTTCTGAACCTCGGGCAAATAACCTCTACCAACCTGATGATTGAGTTCATTCCCGGTGACCTGATCCCGCGCGATACCGGCGGCTTCCAAACGATCTACCAGTTGATCAAAGGCGAAAAGAAAAATATCACACAAACCTTTACGGTCAGTCCGGATTTATGGGGTGCGAGTATTGCCAACACAACCGTGAACATCAACTATTCCGATTACGATGGCAATCTCTACAGCGATAGTTTTATCCTGGCGATTGATCTCAGGATCCCACCTTATGTTGTTCCGACCCCCACGCCAACACCTACCCCAGCGCCGATGTTGCATCCGCAGTTGGTGATTCAATCCTTTTCTACCGATGAAGCTATCCTGCAACCCGGCACGATTTTTGAGCTGAGCCTCAACCTGAAGAACCTGGGGAATGCTCCCGCTAAATCCGTCTCAATGGTTATGGGCGGTGGCAGCGTGGAGACCAATATGGAAGGCACACCCCAGCCAGGCATCTCTGCCAGCGCGGGAGATTTTTCCCATTTTGCACCGCTTGATTCCTCCAACATCACGTTTATCGGGGATATCCTTCCCGGGAAAACCATCAAAACAACCCAGCGCATCATCGTCAACGTTAATACAACTCCCGGCGCGCACTCGATTAATTACTCCTTCGTTTACCAGACCGAGGACGAGCAAAAAGTCGTCGACAACCAGGTGATCACCCTGCTGGTTTATCGCCTGCCTTCTTTGCAAGTAGACTTTTCTATGGAGCCAGGTCCGATTTTTGTCAATCAGCCCAATGTCTTGCCTTTGCAGGTGGTTAATCTTAGCAAGCAATCCGTTGTTTTGGGGAATATGCTGGTTGCTGCCGACGATGCTCTGCTTGAGAACAACACGGCACTGGTTGGTGTGATTGAACCGGGCTTCTACTTCACCCTGGACACCATGATCACACCCTTCCAGGTTGGTCCGATGGAAATCCTGGTCAGCGTCAATTTTACGGATGATTTTAACCAGCTACGCACTTTCGAAACCACGCTTTTGATTGATGTGGTGGAGATGGATGGTGGTGATTTTTATCCAGGCGGTGATCCTTTCTCACCGCAGGATGGTTTTGAAGATTGGGAACCCCAAGCGGTAGAGGAAACCTTCTGGCAAAAATTACTCCGTGTGCTCAAAGGTCTGCTCGGACTGGATAGCGGCGTCAGGACCGAGCCTGTGTTTTTTGAAGATGCAATGACGCCCAGCAACCTGCCCTGATGGAAACTCGCAATGAAACTGCGTGAACTCATCAGTTTGATTTTGCTTAACCTCAACCGGCGTAAAGGGCGCGTCATGCTGACGGCTATCGGCGTGGTGATCGGTACGGCGGCGGTTGTGGTGTTGGTCTCCCTGGCGCAGGGTTTGAAGCAAAACGCCAATGCACAGTTCGGCAATATTGCTGAAATGTCGCAGATCAGTGTTTACCCGGATTGGGGGTCTCAATATAGCCAGGAAGTGACAAGGACGGGCGAGCACACTGAACCGCCACCGATCACCCAGGCTGTTATTGAAGACATTCGCGCGCTTCCCTCTGTAAAGGCAGCGATTCCACGTGTTGGAGTTTATGCTATGACCATAATGAAAACCGGCAAGCTGGAATCCTGGGTGAATATCATTGGCATTGGCATCGATGACCTTTCAATCCTCGGGATGGAGATGGCTTCAGGTACCTTTGAACTGTCCCGAGGAACGGTGATCATGGGTGAAGAAGTGCTGAAAAGCTTTTATGACCCTGCGAGTCAAACCGTGGATGAACCGCCTCTTGTGCCTGACTTGCAAGACCAGGTGGTAACCCTCGAGCTGACGAAATGGAGCGAAGACGATTCGGGGAATTATTTTGAAACCAAGAAAGCTTTGAAATTCAAAGTTGCCGGTATTATCCGCTCAACCCGGAGCGAATCGGATTATTCGGTGTATATGTCCCTGAACGATGTGCTGGATATCAATGCCTGGGTTAATGGGCGTCGGTTTGACCCGAAAAAAGATGGCTTCGACACAGCCATTGTCGTCGCAGATGATCGCCGAAATGTATTGAACATCGCCAGCCAGATCAATGATATGGGGTTTATGGCTTATACCCCACAGGAATTTATCGAGGGCGTCAACAACTATTTTGTTGTGCTGCAGATTATCTTTGGCGGTGTGGGCGGGATTGCCCTGCTGGTGGCAGCCATTGGCATTGCCAATACCATGACCATGGCCATCCTGGAGCGTACTCGCGAGATCGGCTTAATGAAAGCGGTAGGGGCTACAAATCAGGACGTGCTCAGCGTTTTTTTGGGTGAATCAGCCAGCATTGGGTTTATTGGGGGGATTGGCGGCGTGTTGTTAGGATTATTGTTGGGGAAACTTATTAATATTTTTGGCAGCGTTTATATGGCAGGCCAAAACTCGGCAATGGTAGGTGGTGCTTCAACGGGCATATCCGTTGCCACGCCTATCTGGCTAATTTTGTTTGCGCTGCTTTTTTCTACACTGATCGGCTTAATCTCGGGCGTTTACCCGGCGGTGCAGGCTGCCAGCATGGTGCCGGTACAGGCGTTGAAGAATGAGTAATTTTGCGTGCTTACGGTAGAAGAAATAGAATTGTAAAAACGATATCAGGTGTTATATTATTGATCTCTTATTAATTATTCATTATTTATCGTATGTATTTTAAGAAGATCGTGCAAAAAATTAGTTGTCCTACACCATCTCTTACTGATCTACAATTTCTTTAAAAATCTCTTCAAGCTTTGTATCAATATTGCCAGTGAAAGATGTATGCGGAATATCTAAATCTTGCAAAATATTATTAAACTTTTTATAACCATTAACGCTTCTCAATTCAACCCATTTTACGTTTAAGCTATCCAACTGGTTTTTATTTAATTCTGAAAGTTTATCTGCAACGAAAACATCACTATCCCTTGCGATTATTACGTCCGCACTTTCAGGATTACCCTTCCCCATGAGCTTTACTTCACATAGAAAACGTTTGTTGTCTTTATTTAGTAGAAAGAAATCCACTTCTCTTCGTGCATCAGTTAATGCAATAAATCCATAATTAACTTCTGGTACATTAAAAATTTTACATAACACTACCATAAGAACTTTTTCAACTTGTTTTCCTGCTGTACTCCAAGCACCTCCGCGCAGTTCAGCTCGCTTGACTGCAAGAGTGTTAATCACAATAAGACTTTCATTTATGTTGAGTTCAACGCTTACTCCACGGAGCTTTATAGTTAGTGTAATATCTATGTCGCTGCCTTGTTCAACTAAATTATTAATTACATCATAAAGTTGGTCGTAATGATCAGTGGTTGCTTCTAATACTATTTCCCGTGCAGCAGAATTGTACATATTTGAAATAGTTTTTTTATTGAGCCCAGAATTAATAATTAGCTCACTAGATGGCAAATTAGGGTTAAGAAATTCATTTTTGTACCAGTCCGTACTTACAGATTGATGTCTGAGTTTTGCTTCAACTATTTTTCTAAAAAAATCAACTGCAAATTGAAGAAATTCAGAATTTATTAGCGTTATTATTTCTGAACGATAGTCTTGACTATTTATAAGCCTATAAATTAACTTTTTAGTAACAACTTCAGTTAATGTTATCATTTTAAATCACGTATCCTTGCTTAATGAGGCGAATTCATCTAAATCTAAAAAACGAGTTTCTGTTTGTTGAAATAGAAATGGTTTTTCCAAATCAACTTTCATTCTGTCAATATACTTATTTTCTATTTCTGTAAGAAAAAAATACCTATCTAAGTTCACCGCTGCTTTTCCAAAAGTTCCACTTCCGGCAAATGGATCGAAAACCAAATCTCCTATGTAAGAATAAAAAGAAATTACACGATTACATAATTCAATCGGAAAAACTGCAGAATGAACACGATCAAAAGTAGGATCAATTTTCCAAATATTTGATGTTTCATATTCACCGGTAATTCGACTGTTCTCCACCGTGTCTCGGTCATATTGATTCATATTCCAATCAAGCAATTTGTCAGTCTCTTTACGATAAACCATTAAA
>Ga0116182_1003271_pt1 | contig 15194 bp, 12 predicted proteins | sample AD_UKC077_MetaG_FD_89805 | JGI IMG/M metagenome (GOLD analysis project Ga0116182, IMG submission 89805) | Active sludge microbial communities of municipal wastewater-treating anaerobic digesters from USA - AD_UKC077_MetaG | ecosystem: Engineered > Bioreactor > Anaerobic > Digestate | place: USA...
AGATCGGGAAATGAACCAGCCGGAATTATTTATAAATAATCAAGAACCTCCGAAATCTTATTTAGAATGTTTGAAGCGCTTAAATCCGATTGTAATAATGGATGAACCTCACCGTTTTGAAGGCAATGCCTTTAAGACTTATTTTGAGGGTTTTGATAATTATTATTTGCGTTTTGGTGCTACGTTCCCCAAGAAAAAAGACAGCTTGCCCTTATCAAATACAGCCTATGTGTTGGACAGCATTACTTCATTCAGACAAAATTTGGTTAAGAAAATTGTTGTTTATACGCAAGATGTGGTTGAGAACACTGACACACTTATAGGAATAGAAAAAATAGGTTCTAAAAATATTGCTCATGTAAGCACATTAACAAACGGAATAATAGCCAAGCGGGAATTGGGTGTCGGAGCGGTTTTTAACGGTAAAAGCATCAAAAAAATTCTCAACGATACAGTAGTTTTATCAGACGACACCATTGAGAAAGTTGATTACTCTTTGTCTGACGAATCTCTGCGGGCAATGATTAAAGAAACCATTAAAATACATTTTGAGAAAGAAAAGATGCTTTTTGAGCAGGGAGTAAAGGCTCTCACTTTGTTTTTTATGGAAAGCGACACCAGTTTATTCCGTGGCGAAAATCCTAAAGTGAAAAATATTTTTGAAGAAGAATATTTAAAGCAATACAGCGAGCTTGTAATAAAACTCGATCAGGCAAGTGATTATTACAAATACCTGCAAAATGATTACGACAGTGAAAATACATTGCAGGTTCATAAAGGATATTTTTCAGGCGATAAAGGAAACGCTGACGAAAAAGTAAAAGCAGGAGTTGATGAAATCTTAAAGGACAAAAAGAAATTACTTTCTTTTGAGAGTCCCTCACGGTTCATTTTCTCCATTTGGGCATTGCAGGAAGGGTGGGACAACCCGAATGTTTTTACAATTTGCAAACTTTCCAATCAAGGGAGCGAAATATCGAAACTGCAGCAAATTGGACGAGGTTTACGCATTTGCGTAAATCAAAATTTAGAGCGTAACACGCTTAAAAATATGAATGACGATCAAGAGGCGTTTTGGAAAATCAACAACCTTGATGTAGTTGTTTCAAACAAAGAGCAGGGCTTTGTCGAAGCAATTCAGAATGAAATATTAAGCAACTCATTTCTCATTTCCGAGACTTTTACAGAGCAAGAACTCATTAAAACACTCAAGGAAAAATCGGGCTTTGATGATGACACAATCGTAACTTTGGTTGATGATGTGCTTAAAGAAAAGAAAATGATTGTCCGCAAGGCAATTGTCGATGGACAGAAGATTTACGAGAAATCACCGGAATTTTCTGAGATTTTGAAAGAACAAAATTTACCCTATGAACAGGTAAACGCGATTGAAAGTCTTTTTGCCGCAGATACAAGCAACTATGTTCAAAAAGCGGAAAATAAAAAAGATAAAAAGAAAGTATTTATTAAAGCATCCCACCTGAAAGAGTTTAAAAACCTTTGGAGTACTATCAATAAGAACGCTTTTTATGTTTTAGAAACATTAAGCGGGAAACAAGAAAACCAACTGATACAGAATATCAAGGCGCAAATTGAAGCTGTAAATATAGAACAAATATTATTGCAGACGGTAAAGGCTGAGCTTAATGTAAATAAAATCGGAGAACAAGGCGCTATAACTGAAAAGCTTACCGATACGGTTTCATACAAAAGCAAAGTGGATTATTTGGAATTGGTTCGTACTTTATCGAATAACACTAAAACTCCCATTTCATTTGTTGTTAAGATATTCAATGCTTTAAGTGACGATTTTAAGAGCAAAATGCTCTGCAACAACCCCGAACAAGCTCAAAGAGAGATTTCCGAAATAATCAATAAAAACCTGATTGCAATGCTTAAAGCGAATATTAAATACGATGGTATTAACGGAACAGGTTTGCCGAATGTGTTCAAAACTGAAAAAGGAAAAACCTATTTGGATACAGGCAGCATCGGGAAATATCAGAAAGATATTACGGGTGATTTTTCTTTAAAATCAAAATGGGTATTTGAAGATGTGATAGAATACGATAGTGATTTTGAATTAGAAATTGTTGAACAAGACCCTGATATAGACAGCATTGAGATTTTCGGCAAACTGCCGCGCCTAAAAATCAAAACCCCGTTAGGCGATTATAATCCGGACTTCTGCTATGCTATCAAAAGCACAGAAGGTAACAAAATATTCCTTGTAGTGGAAGCCAAGGGCTATAAATCATCAACGGAAATACCCGTGGATGAAAAAGGTAAAATCGATTTTGCAAAAAAATATTTTGAGGCATTGGCGGAATACCACAAAAATGAACCTTTCAAAATATCGTTTAAAGAACGGATCAACAAAACGCAGTTAGCTGCATTGATAATGGATAAATAAATTCATGAATGATAATAATAGTATCATCCGCTCTTCTTCTGCCGAATACTTAACGTATATCGCTTCTACCGGAGAATCTGGAGTTGATGTAATATATGCAGATGAAAATATCTGGATGACGCAAAAGATGTTGGGAATACTTTATAATGTTGAAACCAATACGGTTAATTATCATTTAAAAAAAATATTTCAAGACAGTGAATTGGATGAAAATTCAGTTGTTCGAAATTTTCGAATAACTGCCTCCGACGGTAAAAGCTATACAACGAAACATTACAACCTTTCGGCTATTATTGCTGTGGGCTACAAGGTTAATTCAGAGAGGGCTGTGCAGTTTAGGAAATGGGCAACACGTATAGTGCAGGAATTCACCATCAAAGGTTTTGCTATGGATGATGAACGGCTGAAAAGTGACGGTACTATACTCGGTAAAAAATATTTTGAAGAACAACTGCAAAGAATTAGGGAAATCCGGTTAAGCGAACGGAAATTTTACCAAAAAATTACCGATATTTATGCAACATCTATTGATTATGATGTAACAGCACAGGCAACAAAGCGCTTTTTTGCAACGGTTCAAAATAAATTGCATTGGGCAATTCATGGTCAAACAGCAGCCGAAGTAATAATTGACAGAGCCGATCATAAAAAAGAAAATATGGGACTAACCACATGGAAAGATGCGCCAAATGGTAAAATTCAAAAATTTGACGTAAATGTGGCTAAAAATTATCTAACTGAAAATGAAATGCAGCAGTTACAAAGACTGGTTTCTGCCTATCTCGATATTGCAGAAGACATGGCATTGAGACAAATTCCTATGACTATGGAGGATTGGGAAATCCGTTTAAACAAATTTATTACAGCAACCGACAGGGAAATACTGCAAGATGCCGGTAAAGTAACAGCCGAAATTGCAAAAGCACATGCTGAAAGCGAATTTGAAAAATACAGAATCATACAAGATAGAATATACGAAAGTGATTTTGATAAATTAGTTAAGAATCAGACAGAATTAGAAAGCTCTTCACAAGGCGGTATTACAAAATGAAAGAACAGGAATTTATACAAGCGGGATATACCGTTGCCGGCACAGAAGGCGGCGAAAACAAATTATTGAATTTTCTAAAAGAACATTATCCAAGTGTCATAAAAGACAATGAAATAAATCTTAATGAACTCAAAGCTGTTGCCGGATTGCCAATTGACGAAAAAGTTAACGGTTACGGCTTAAATTTTGTCGGCAGAAACTTTGCCAGAGGAAAATATTATCAAAAGACTGAAAAAGAATTACGTCTAAATGCCGCGATGAGTAAAAATATCGATACGACACAAAACTTGGTGTTAAAAGGCGATAATTTAGACAGTTTGAAAATCCTGAAAAACCATTATAAAGGACAGATAAAATGCATATACATAGATCCGCCGTATAATACAGCAAATGATGAATTTGTTTATCCTGATAAATTTGATAAAGAAGAAGCCGAAGTTTTAGGTTTGGTAAATTTGAGCGAAAGCGATTTTGCCCGGATGGACTTTAGCTTTAAAACAAAAAAGAGCCACAATGGTTGGCTTGCTTTTATGTATCCGCGGTTATTGTTGGCGAGAGATTTACTCAGCAAAGATGGAGTCATTTTTATAAGCATTGATGACAATGAGCAGGCTAATTTAAAGCTGCTTTGCGATGATGTTTTTGGAGAGGAGAATTTTGCGGGGCAAATTAGTGTTGTGAATAATCCAAGAGGTAGAGATTATGGTGGTATTGCGCAAATGCACGAATATCTTCTAGTTTATCAAGGATCTCAAGAAGCTGTTTTAAACGATTTAAGTAATCCCAACAAAGAGTTTCTATTTTCTGATAGTAATGGTGGTTTTGAATTGCGTGAATTAAGAAATAGAAATATTGCATTTAATAAAGAAAATCGACCAAATCTTTACTATCCATTTTATATAAATCCGAACAAAAAATTAGACAATGAACTTTTGGAAATAAGTTTAGAACCAACAAAAGACAGTGTCGAACTTTATCCTAAAGAATCTCAAGGCTATAAAACAGTTTGGCGCTGGGGAAAAGAAAAGTCGAAAGAAAATATTAATAAAGAAATTGCAGCAAAAAGAATGTCTGATGGCGGCTACATGATTGTTGAAAAATATAGAAAAAGCAGCAAAATGGCAAGGTCGGTTTGGGCAGACAAAGAAGATAACTCTGAAAAAGGAACTCTGTTAGTAAAGGAATTGTTTGAAGGGAAGAAGTATTTTGATTTTCCTAAGTCAGTGGAAATGATTTCAAAAATAGTTGAAATGGGTTCAAACCAAAATGATATCATCCTCGATTTCTTCGCCGGCTCTGGTACAACCGCCCACGCCGTAATGCAGCTCAATGCAGAAGACGGTGGCAATCGTAAATTTATTTTATGCCAAATAGATGAACCAATTCAAAAAGATAAACCAGCGTATAAGTTTTGTGTAGAGAACAACCTGCCGCCTGTTATCTCAAGCATTACAATAGAACGTTTAAAACGCGCAGGCGAAAAAATTGCCAAAGAACTTGAAGACGAGAACAGCAAGCCGGATTTATTTGACGGAAAAAGACAAGTGCCTGATATCGGCTTTAAGGTTTTTGACAGTGTTATTGCGCCAAAATTAGAAGCAGATGACAAAGGTCAGATTTCTATCAGTTTTAATGAGTCTGATGCTTTAAGCCGTATTTACAATATGATTTTTACCGTTGGTTTAGACGAGCCGACACAAGTGCCCGAAGTAGTAGTAAAAGACAGCATTTATAAAATCGGAAAACATTATTACATAACCAACAGCGAAAAAATAACCAGCGATGATTATTCTAACGCCATTAAAAACGGCAAAGTTTTCATTGACGGTTGGACTGCGAGCCTAAACGGAACTTTGCAGAACTATAAAGAGGATGTAAAAATTGTGTTTTAAAAGACCGCCTCGGCGCGTCATTTCGACAAGCTTGGTGCAATGCCTGCGATACAGCGGAATAGGCGATGCGCTGAGCGTAGTCGAAGCAAGGCGTGGTTAGGAATGAAGACGAAACCATTTCTGAAGGTTCGGTTAAATGACATTGTTTAAAAATAAATACCGCGTTGAATCAGCGAGATTAAAGAATTGGGATTATTCTTCAGCAGCATATTATTTTGTCACCATCTGCACCGGAAATCGTAAACATTATTTTGGAAATATTCGTGATTGTAAAATGGTGTTATCAGAAATCGGTAAAATTGCCGATGAATGCTGGGCAGAAATACCGAATCATTTTCAATTTGCGGTTTTGGGTGAATGGATTATCATGCCGAATCACGTTCACGGTATTATTTCAATCGTTCCCGACGTTTCCGACGATTCCACCGTAGAGACGCCCAATTTGGGCGTCTCTACGGTGGGAACGAATACGAATTGGAAATCCGGCAGCCTGGGGGTTATTATTAATCAATACAAACGCGCGTGCACCATCAACATCCGAAAAATATTACCTGATTTTTCATGGCAGGCACGATTCCATGACCATATAATCCGCAATAATGATGAATTACACAGAATAGAAAAATACATTATAGAAAATCCTGTTAATTGGTCGACAGATGATTTGTATGACATAAATTAAACGGATTCACAACGAAAAATAACCAATCCTCCTTCATTTTATTCAAAACCGATGACGGGAAAATATCGGTCGATGTCCGCTTTGATGACGAAACGGTACGGTATTTCGCAGGGAGATCTGTATCAGATACTTTCTTGTGCGATGGTGCTTCCTTCAGATTCTGAACAGAAAGTAAGGTTATTTCTTGTTTATCCTGAACATGAAGATTTTACGAAGATTCAGAAATATACTTATTGCTTAGCAGGCGGAAAAGAATTATCTCTTTGTATTATACCTTTGAATTTGCCGATTAGATAGATTTTTGCTTTTTCGATATAACTGGTATAGCCTCCGTCGAAAAGTAATAGAAGACAGCGGATCTTGTCCGATATTTTGCTCTTCTATGGATTATACACCTTAGTATTTTTTATACGCGAACAAGCCTCATCAGTGGTTCAAATATGTAAAGAGCAGGACGGCGTCCTGACGGTTCTTCAAGAGTTTTTATCAGTTCTTTTTCAAGTAAAATACGCGTAATTCTTGCGGCGCTTGGTCCTGGTATTCCGCTTGTATTTGTAAACTTATTATTTCTGAAAACGGGATTGGTAAAAATAAAATCAAGAACAGCTACGCTCCACTTTGAACCAAGGACATCATAAAATATATCTTTCATGTCGCTATATAATTTCTGTATTTCTTCACTGATTTGGAGATTCCGCTTTGCTTGTTTCTCAAGTGCGTTTAAAAAAAATACGCACCATGGTGTCCAGTCATTGTTTGCCGAGACATTACGCATTGCATCAATATAATTATTTTTTTCTTCTTCCAGATATGCGCTTATATAAAAATGAGGGGCGCTAATTGCACCGGAAGTCCAGAGCATTAAGGTAATCAGCATTCGGCCTATTCTTCCGTTGCCGTCCTTAAAAGGATGAAGAGCTTCAAACTCAATATGTGCCAAGGCTGTTTTTATCAATATTTGATGCTCACTTCTATTTATGTAATCAAATAAGTTATCCATTCCGTTTGTCAATAATTCGGGTTTAATAGGTGTGAATAGTACATTTTTTTTAGATCTATCTACTAAGTAATTTTGATCTTTTTTGAATTCGCCGGGAGATAAAGATGCGCCCCGGCCAAAAGAAAGTAGTTTTTGATGTAATGCTTTAATTAACCATTGAGACAAAGGTTGTCCTTCTTCGATAGATTTTTGTGCAAGTTTTAAGGCTCTTTGGTAAAGCAATGTTTCAATTACTTCTGATCGTGCAATTATTGGATCACTTTCATTGTCAAAATCTGCTTCATATTTCATTATTTCATCCATTGTGCTGATCGTTCCTTCCATCCTTGAAGAAATGACTGCCTCCTGGTTTCGTAATGGAGCTAATAATAATTCATTATTGTGCATATTTTTTAACATTTGATCAAAACGTGATATTGCATCAGTTGCACGGGTTATTGGTTCAATAATTTTGGAATAATCCAGCTCCTTGGGGGGGAATTGCCCATAATGGTAGTCAATAGAATCAGAAAAATTCAGTGAATTGATTAAATTTGACATTGTGACCTATATTGATATTAATATTTTAGAATATATTGAAGGAAATGTGTTTTGTCAATAATATATTGATAAATATGATAGACAAGATGCTTTGATTATTCTTTTGAAAATGAAGACTTTTTGTCTGTCATTCTGCTTGAAAAATGATAGACAACATATTTTGCCTCTCAATTTGATAATCACTAAATGAGATCTTGTAAACTTGATTTTATGATAATTTTCTTATTACAGCTTGTTGCCGTTGGATTATTGTCAGGTTTTTTGCCATTTATACCCAGATCGGCGTATTGCGGCGGCGTCCCCACCGTAATATTTAACATTTTGCATTGAACGCCTGTTGAAATAATTCAAAATGAATCGATTGACATTTTGAAATAATTTTTCAGTTTGAACATAAACCAATTTTGTACGGTGACTGAATTGAAATTGAGCATAAATGAATTAAATCCCGAAATAATACGTTCCTTATTTGATAAGACGATTTATGATAGAGGCTTGAATTATTATAAGCTGGGATACGTTGTTGATGCTGAAATTTATGAAAACTTTATTTCCGGTAGAGTGAAGGGCTCAGAGAGTAAGCCGTATGTTACATTCTTTGATTTGGAAAAGGGTATCGGCAGATGCAATTGCCCTTACGAAATAAACTGCAAGCATGCTGTAGCTCTTCTTCTGCGGGCTTGTGAAATTTACAATGCAGATAAAGTCCCTGTACTTCCTGAAAAACCCGCAGATGACAGAAAAACAACAATAGCACTTAATTCATCGGCTTCTTTTGATTATCATAAGTTAAAGCATGAATCGTATCTTGCATCCAGGAAAGAAAATGAAAGATATTCTGTTGCTTTTGAAATCAGGCGCAGTCAAAGTGATCCTAATCTTATTGCATTAAAACCTGTCTGCAGATATTTGAAAAAAGACGGTACTTACGGCCGAACCGAAAAATATGAGCGTCACAAGATAACCGAACAGCTGAACGAGGATGAACTTAAGCTTCTATTGATGATGCCGATGTATGTTCAGAATGCTGAAATTACTGTTTTGTCAATAATCCCGTATCTTAAGCGGGTCAATAAAATAGCTTTTATTGATGCGTTCACAAACAAAAAAGCAGATACTCAGTTTATGCCGTTTAAAGGAGTTGAAATTTCGTTTAAGCTCGGTTCTCTTTATAATAATTACCCGGAGTTTATTCCTGAGCTTCGTGTTATTATTAATGGTAAAACTTCGATTACGCCTTTGACTATAATTCAATCCGACGGTTATTCAACTGTATGCCGTGATGAATCGGGCATGTATTTTTACAGCACAGGCAATTATGAGTTGAATTCTTTTATAAAAAATCATCTGAGTAGATCAGGTAAATCGGTTTACGGAGAAATAAAAAGTTATAAGGAATATTCTCTGAATCATCCCGGATCAAATCTAAAAATAAATTTTGAGGCGGAAAAACTCGAAGTTATCAAAGCTTCCGGCAGTCCGCTGCTTGAAATAGAAAATTCTTACAATTCATGTTCCTTAAAGCTTTTCTTCGATTATAATGGAAGAGAATTTCCGCATGATAGACGGGAAATAATTCTGAATCCTGTGCAGAAACAAACCGGCGATACTTTTACCGTTTATGAACGTAACATGGATTATGAAAACAGTATCAGCAATTATATAAAAGCTGTAATCAATGAAGCAGGTATAGAGGTGTCAAAACACCAGCAGCCTTTTTACCGTTATTCTCCGCCGACTGATTCAATAAATATTTCTGTTAATCTGCATGATTTTTTATTTTCATGCGGAAAGAAATTATTTGATGCGGATATAAATTTAAGACTAAAGAAAGACGGTGTTAAAATCAGAAGTGCGGGCGGCAAAGTAGCTTTCAGAATACAGCCGGGAATTGACTGGTTCAGCGCAAAAGCCGAATACATCGATGATGACAACAGCAAACAAGATATTGAAATAGATTACAGTCTTTTGAAAAGCGGTTTCTTAAAAACAAAGAACTCTTATGTTTATATTTCTGAGAAGGATATAGAAAAGATAAATCAGCTTCAAAACCGCGGAATGAATAATCGCGGTGAAATTGAAATCAACCGCCTTGATTTTCCTGCTATTGAAATGATATCCGCTGAAACTTCATCCGCTAAAAACCGGGAAGTTGAAGAGATTAGAGCAATATATTCTAAACTGAAAACCGTGAGCGGAATCGGAAAATATTCAGTTCCGCAAAAATTCAAAGGGAAGCTGAGAGAATATCAGGCAGAAGGATATAACTGGCTTAACTTTCTTCGTCAGCATTCGCTTAACGGCTGTCTTGCCGATGACATGGGGCTTGGGAAGACTGTGCAGACTCTTGCTTTGCTGCAAAAGATGAAGGAAGAAAAAAAACTACGTCCGGCTCTTTTGATTGTGCCTGTTTCGACTGTTGCGAATTGGGAGAATGAGATTAAGCGTTTTACTCCTTCGTTAAAATTCATCCGGCATCTGGGGCAGTTCAGAAAGAGTGATCAGGATGAAATAACCGCGAATGATATAATTATTACAAGCTATCATACGCTTCGGATAGATAAGAGTATTTTTTCGGAAATAGAATTCAGCATCATGGTACTTGATGAATCGCAGAATGTCAAAAACGCTTCATCGCAGGCATTTAAAACTGTAAAAGAAATAAGGACAAAACACCGGCTGGCTTTGAGCGGCACGCCGATTGAAAATAATACAGGTGAACTCTGGGCTCTGTTTGATATTCTGAACCCCGGTCTTCTCGGCAATAAAGACAGCTTTAAAAAAAATTATGCCAATCCGATTGAAAAATACGGCAACAAGGACGCTGCCGCAAGACTTCGCTCGATTATCTTTCCGTTTATATTGAGAAGAAAAAAGGATATGGTAGCTAAAGAACTTCCGGAAAAAGAAGAGATTACTGTTATTAGCGAAATGGATGTCGATCAGAAAAAGGCTTATGAAGCTCTGCGTAAAGAATTCAGCACAAAAATAAAAAAGACTATTGAAGAAAAAGGAAAAGATAAATCCGCGATTGAAATTTTTGAAGCGCTTCTCAGGTTAAGGCAGATAGCATTGTTTCCGGTTATTGCTTCAGAGCAGTTTAAGAATGTCTCGTCATGTAAATTTGAAATGCTTAAGGACATGCTCGATGACTTGGTCTCGGAAGGGCGCAAAGTTCTGATTTTTTCGCAGTTCGTTCAATCGCTTAATATAATCAAAGAAGAAATAGAACAGAGAAAACTGCCGTTTTCTTACATTGACGGATCTACGAAAAACCGCGGCGCAGAAATTGAAAAGTTTCAGAATAATCCTGATATCAACATTTTTCTTTTAAGTTTAAAAGCCGGCGGTGTCGGAATCAATCTCACCTCGGCAGACTGCGTCATATTGTTTGATCCATGGTGGAATCCCGCGCTGGAAGCTCAGGCTGTAGACAGAGCACACCGTATCGGTCAAACTAAAAAGGTTACGGCATTCCGCATGATTGTTAAAGACACAATTGAAGAAAAAATATTAGCTCTTCAGGATAAAAAACGCGCACTGGTCAATGACTTGATTACAGAAGAAGCATCATTTTTCAAGTCGCTTACAGGCGATGATATAATGGATCTTTTCAGTTAAATGATATATGTTTTTAAATTGTGTCATCCAAAGATGAATAAGTAATGTTAGCAATATAATTTATCCCGATATTATCTCAAAGGATAATGAAATGAAAAAAAGATTTATTATAATTATATTATTGCTAATCGCTATTCCGTTAAATGCGGGAAATATTCCGGGTTTCAATATTGAAATATTTAAAATGATTTCAGGCATTTGGGATAATTCAGATTATTATGGAAATCTGAGAAACCGTAAAGATTGTGATGTAAAAGAATTCGGCTGGGGAAAATCTAATACCTATGTAAATAGTTTTACAATAATTGATCCGATTGACGATAGATTTCATTTTCCAGGATTGCATGCTTTGAATTTTAAATCATTTAAACAAATTGATGAAAACACTGTAGATGTTGAAATATATTTTATTAATGGATCAATACAGAAATATAGAATCAGATCGATCAAAGAAGATTGTATAATGATCAAAGATAACGGCAGTATTGATAAATATAATGTAATAATTGAAAACCAAACGCGGATTGAAGGTCCTGATTTTACAAAATGCAAAATCGGAGTGATAAATGGAGAATCTGTAAGAATCAGAAATAAACCGGGTTCAAAAAGTAAAATAGAAGGTTTAATCGCAAATAAAGTAAAAATCATTTCTGTCATGCAATCAGATTCAAAAGAGAAAATTGGAAGTGATGAATTCTATTGGTATAAAATAGTTTCAGATTCCGGTGATGTCGGTTGGGTCTATGGTAAATATATATCTTTTGTTGAAAGATGAAGCCTGGGTGCAACACAGGATTGGGTTGGTCTGAAGTTTTGGCTGCTTCATCTTTTCATAATTCTCTACCTGATTTAGAACTTGACATAACCATATAATGTACATAATTTAGTCGTATCATTGAGGTTTTTATGAACAGTATTCAGGACATCAAACCGATTTCATATGTTAAAGCCAACACAACAGAAGTTCTTTCTACTGTAAATTCAACAAAAAGACCTATGTATGTTACACAAAACGGAATTGCAAAAGCCGTAATTCTTGATCCGGATAGTTTCGAAAACATGAAGAAGGCATTAACAATGCTTAAACTGCTGGCTATTGGCGAAAAAGAATTTAAAAATGGAAAATTCTCCAAACAAAAAGATGTTTTTGCAGAAATCGAAAATAAGCATAAATGGATTAAATGAAACCTCAATTCGAAGTAATATGGGTCGATTCTGCGAAAAATGAGTTATTAGAAATTATTGAATATATCGCCATCGAAAATCAAAATAGCGCAAAGAAAGTTTATCAAAACATAAAAAGAAAAGCTGATTCATTATCTTCTATGCCGTATAAAGGCAGAATCATTCCTGAATTTAAACAGTTTGAAATTAATCTGTACCGTGAAGTAATTGAATCTCCATGGTGGATTATGTATAGAATTCAGGATAAAACTGTTGTTATCATAACTATTATTGACGGGCGTAGAGATGTTGAAGATATTTTATTTAAAAAAATTATGGCATTTAATGGAAAAGACTTATTCTAACATTGGCCATGAGTATGCTTGTACAACGATGGTAATAGCCTGACAATAATAAACTTTTTCGATCCCTCAATTCCGTTGTTTCGTAATACTCGGGTAAATTAACAATATTATAATTTTGAAAAGCCTTATACTGTCGGTGTTCATGTCAATTTTGGAAAAATTTCTTTAACAAAATGAATTATATGTATCGTATAACTAAAATATTATCATCCGCAACAATCATATTTTTAATTGTGAAGCCTCTTATGAAGTATGGGGTCAGGGCGAAAACTGTATTATGGAGAATATATACTTCCAAAATAATCTTCTTGAAGATTCAGGATACGGCTGGTCAGGCAACGAAGAGAATCATTATCCGTGGCTGTGGGGTTGTCATATTCTGATGTTCAAAAGTACTGCAAAGATAAAAAATATGTCTTTTACTGGCAATACGTTTAAAAATGCGCGGTCTCTCATAATTGATACTTGGGGCGGACAGCAGTTGTATAATGATCTTGAAAAGATCGTTGTTGACTATAATACATATATCCAGCCTGAAAATAAGGATTTTATGTTATGGACTAATGATCCGATCGGCGATAGTTACAAATCTACTGCAGCTGATTTTGCGAAATATCAGAAAGAAACCGGCAACGATAAGCACAGCACTTTGAGTTTTGAATAGTATTTCTTCTTAATTATGAATTATCCTGATAACGCTCACTTTCGATATCGTTATCAGGATAATGTCTTTTCCCGCTACATAGGCCATTCTGGAAAGATGTTTTTTTAATATTTTTAGTATCAAAGTGTCAAAAAATAAACTAATTAAATATGTTAAAGAATTACAAAAAATGTTTCCTCTGCCATAATGGATTTGAGTATTATTACTTTTTGAAATAATAGTATGTCTAATGTTTATTGTAATATGATTTGAGTTGTCCAATATGCTGGATTGATTTTATATTGACTTGCGTGGAGATGAAAATATTAATAAATTGTGCACAAATTCAATTAAAGATGTCAGGATAAACGGATTCAGTTTAAGATGATTTATTATTTCTTATATAAATTAGTTTTTCTTTTGTAAAGGAGCGGCAGATGGGTCTATTTCCTTTATGGGGGAAAATTATCTTCTTCACATTGATGCTGTTATTGCCGGGTGTTTTCTTTGCCGGAGAAAATGATACTTTAAATTATGATAATACTGCTGACATCAGCCCGATAATCGAACCTGAAGGATTCAATCTGCGGATTTCTGCCGGTTACGGTTTTATGTCAGGTTCAGTTTCGTCTGATGAAGGTAAATATATAATTTCAGGAAAATCATATTTGCTTGCTGTTTCCTGCGGATATGCATTCTCAGGTTCACTAGTTCCATTTGCCGATTTAAGGTTTTCGATATGTCCGGTTTATAATACAAGATTAAACGGTAAATCCTATGACGAAGGACAACTGCGTTTTATTTATGATTCTTCATCAATCGGAATAGGAGTTTTGTCATATCTGCTGGACACAAATGTTTATGTGTCTGAAGCGTTGTATTTTAATGATGCAACTTACGGCAGCGATCGTATTAATTGTGCATCAAAGTACGGTGCAGGTCTTGGAATAAAGTTGGGTTATGATTTCCGTATTGGTGAATATTCTGGATTCGGGATATTTTTAAGTTACTACGGCAGTTATTCGAAAATGATAAAGAAATCGTGCTGCAGTGCAGTCGGTCATGAATTTAATATTGGTTTATCGTATGTTAGTTTTTGAAACTTTTTATTCGACATGAAACTTATTTTTTGTTGCAGGATTTCATTGTTTAACATGAAGATTTTATAATAATTGAAATTAAAAAGACGATAAGCAAAATTATTTCTTATGAAAAAATAATAGAGGTTCTATGTCAATTATTCGTGAAACATTTTCCTTTTTTTTTAAAAACATTCTGTTGATTGCTGCAATTACTATTACAGTTTGGCTTCCTGTTAATATCTTGATAAATTACTTGCTAGAAAACATTTTTATAGAAAGTTCGGCCTTTCAGAATTATAAAAACATTTCATATATTTGTGCTTTCTTCCGCCCGATATCGGCTGCATCGATAATATTTCTCGTTTATAAGAGCAAGCTTAACGAGATAGTAACTTATAAGGACGCTATGATTGTCGGTCTTAAAAAATGGATTCCTCTTATTTTTGCAAATTTCATAGCAGGTATAATTATCGGATTTAGTTCTTTGTTGTTTATTGTACCTGGTGTTTTTTTTGTTGTTAAATATTCTTTCATCGATTCTATCGTTGTTACAAATGAATCCACTACTGTCCCATTGTTTTAGTTCCATAGACATCCTTGAATATCACAATTCAATCCCTTGTCTGATAAGGGTCGATGCTTAACCGGGCAAATAAGATCACGTAATGATTTTCCGGAAAACATGTTTTCTCTGATAACGCGAATAATTTCTGTATTTGAAAAAAGAGATTTAGACATAAA
>Ga0116182_1003274_pt1 | contig 15175 bp, 26 predicted proteins | sample AD_UKC077_MetaG_FD_89805 | JGI IMG/M metagenome (GOLD analysis project Ga0116182, IMG submission 89805) | Active sludge microbial communities of municipal wastewater-treating anaerobic digesters from USA - AD_UKC077_MetaG | ecosystem: Engineered > Bioreactor > Anaerobic > Digestate | place: USA...
ACTACCATTACTAAATAAACTAGCAATATTCTTAGCTTGATCTACAGCGATTGTATCAATATTATTAATCATATATGAAATAAATCTTTCTGTATAAATAGCAGCAATAGTTGTTTTATATTTTACATTGTCACTACCATCTGGATTAGAAACATATCCTCCAACTATAGAATGTAATTTCTTAGCCATATCATCTTTTGATAATTTAATTAAATCATCAACTGGAACTAATTTATCTAATCCACCCTCAATGAATGATAATAATCTAACTGAATCTGGTGCTCCAATTAATGAACCAGCTAGTTTTGAAATATAAACAATAGATTCTTTCCAATCTTTAATTACACCTAACATTGTAGCTAATTTAGTATAACTACGAGGTGCAATTCTACTTACTTTAATAGATGAATCTTTTGTTTTACTACTAAATAATTCACCATAATAATGGACAAAATTAATTACCCTAGAATCTAATTTATTAATTTCAGCCCATTGACACCAAGCTGACTTATCAAAAATCATTTCTATAATAGCCATTCTTGATTTCATAGCTTCATCCATTGATGTAACCATATAATCTGGATCATCATCAGGATTACTTGATAAAATGATTTGTGCAGTAGATGGTAATCTCCAACTCAAAGATTCACCTTCATTAATTAACTCCATTGTTGCTTGTAGAATCTGTGGATTTGCACGGTTAAAATCATCTAAAATTAACACTACAAAATCACTTTTACCTTTAATCCAAGATGGAGGAGCTGTTTCAGTTTTAACTTGACCTGTCAATTTTAAAGTAAATTCTAATTCACCATTATCATTTCTTTCTTGTGAACTCATTAACTCTGTTTGGAGAGCATTTTCAGGAATCCAACGAGTGTTATTTTCTTTATCAATTGCTTCATAAACTTTATAAGATAATCCAATCAAATCACCTTCTTCGGACATTTGAGCTAATGATAATTTAACAATTTGATCATTTATTCTAGTAGGATCAATTTGTTCATATGCTAAAGGATTAACATCTCTCAATGCTAATAAATATTGTCTAGCAACTTGTCTAATAATACTGGTTTTACCAATACCACTAATGCCTACAATGTTTAATGCTGTAGGTCTAATATCGCTAAGAGTTGTAGATGTTACTAATTTATAATTGTTAATCATAAATGAATGTAAAAAAGTTTCTGTTTCCTTTTGATTTAATTGAGGAATTGATTTAATTTCAGACATAGTTTTATTTGTTTATTTTAATTATTGATTGATTGTTTTGTAAATTTAAATATCGGTCAGTACCATTAGATGATACTAACCAAAGTAGTTTTTTGTAGGTTTTTATAACATCATCTCCACCTCCATCGGTAAAGTATATACCAGCATCATAAACTTGTTTATGTTGATTAAAATACTCTAGAGCAGGAGTAAAACATGTTCCACCTCTACCTATAATATCGAATGTATTTAAGTTTTGTCTAGTTAGAGTTCTAACTGCTTTTTTATTATCATAGTATTTAATCTCTGTATCACATTGCAAAATGTCTATCTCATAACCTTGTTTGGTTAAATGATATAATTCATTAAGTGCTTCATGTAATTCTTCAGTTGACACTGATCCTGATACATCTATCATAAATAGTATTTTAGCATGTCTAACTTTCTTTTTACCTGGTGCATCAGGGTATCTTTTTGATTCTTTTTTTCTAGTACTTACTAATGTACTTGTTTTAGCTCCCGTACCAAATATTCTAAATTCTTTTCTCCAGTCTACTTTAGCTCTGTCTAGTTTTAGATTTAATCTCTCTTGAACTGAAGCTGGTAAATTACCTTTTGACTTTTGATTTTCTTTAACAAACTCTTCTATATTATTAGATACAGAATTGCTTATAGACTGTTTTACTAACTCACTCAGATTATCTACCTCACCATTTGACTCTTCATTACTAGTGGTCCAAGAATGTATTCCATCATCAGAATTTTGATCACCATTACCAGAACCTTGTCCTTCTTCATCTGATTCTTCACCATCACCGTCACCACTACCATTACTAGATTCATCTGATTCAAATTTAAAAGATGGCGAACCAAATTGATTTTTTAATTCTTGTTTTTGTTCATTTGATAGATTGATTAATTTATGATAGTAATAGTCAGCAGATGCTCGTTTGTTTAATATTAGTCCTGTAGTAGATTCTATTTTTTCTAATGTAGCATATTCTGGAAAATCAGTTAATAAAGCGTTTAAATCATATACAAATTGATTTGCTTCAACATCACATGCTATGTCCCATAAAAACTTATCAGAATATTTACTTTTATCTAATAAATGATTACAAATAATATGTATCATTTCGTGATTTAAAATATTCTTTAAAGATTCAGAAGAAATATCTTCTACTAATTTTTGATTTAATATTAATTCATATGATAAACCTCTTATGTTTATGTTCGTAAATTTTACTTTATCACTAGTCTTTACATGACTTTGAGATAAAAACCATCCTGAAAATGGATCTTTAAATTGCAATCTAATAATTGCTTTTTGAATATTACTCGATGTACTCATCTAAACTTACTTGTTTTAAAAATGTTAAACATTCATATATACCTTTAGATTCATATAAATCTGATATATCTTTTATTTTTTCTGACAATAAATTAATGGGTAAATGTATGTTGTCACATCTTCCTATTTTTTCTTTTATAAAATTACTTAGATTTATAGCTGAAGTTATTCCTGCATTGTCATTATCAAAAAATACAATTGGTCTTTTAAATTGTACAAAAAGTTCTTTTATTGTCTCTTCATTAAATGAAGTTTCGGATTGACACCATATTACGTTTGTTAATCCTAAATTCTTTAATACTCTAGTATCTTTGTATGATTTAGTTAATATTATATACTCTTTAGTATAATCTATTTTATTAATGTTACCTAAGTCATTTTTATTAAGATTACTTCTCCATTTAATTCTATTTAAAGGAGAATATAGTTTTAATCCATTATTTGTAAAATCAGTATAAGCAAACATTAACCCATGATTTTTATATGCTGTATAAAGATTGTTTTTAAAATCAAACTGTTCATATAAATCTACAGAAAATACACCATCACTTATCAATTGATCTTTTGTTATACCATATTTAGACCAATACTCTAAATCTCTATTAGAATAATCTGGTTTTGGTAAATATCTAAGGTAATATCTATCTGACGTTTTGATAATTGATTTTTTAATTGGTAAAGTATCAACAATTGGATTTTTAGATACATACCCTTTAGATTCTAAATCATTGATGATGTCAATAGATTCATTAAATGTGCAATTGAATCCTAATTTTATAAAATCTATTATATCAAACCAATTTGGATTATATGAATAATCATTAAAATATATTATACAATCATCTGATTCACTAAAAAAACAACCTGGATTAGTGTCAGTTCTAAATGGATTAGTATATTTAGTATTAAACAAAACTTCTTCATTTAAAAAATACTCGAATAATTTAATCTGATCAAAAGATCTTATAAAATCTCTTACGTTAAATTTTTCATTTTTAAAATCGAAGTTAATCATTTTAAATTATATTAAAAATCCCCTTATAATTAAATAAGGGGATTTTAGTTTATTAACCAAATATATTTTTGACTTGTGATTGTGCTTGTTCTGGTGTAGCTGCATTTGACACAGAACCTAATAAAGGACTACTAGAAGAAGTTGTTTTCAATTTAGATAACCAACCAGTATGTTCGCTAGTTAAGAACCAATTACCTCTTTTAATAGGATGTTCTTTACCTTCGGCATTAAGATAAACAAGTGTTTTAACTGGTTTACCAGCTTTAGTTTCTTCAGTTAAATGTTCTGTATAATCACCCATATGCTTAGTAAAAATAGTTTCACCTGGATATGGTTTACTTTGGATTGTTAAATATTCTTTACCATCATCGGTTAATTTTTGATGAACACAGAACACATCAATATCAACATCAGAATACATTTCAAAAGATACTATTTTATTAAATGCTTTAACTAATGTTTCTAAAGTAAATGTACCTACTTGTTGTTGAAATTCTTGTAATTGTTGTTGTGCGTCTTCTGCTGGAATATAGCAAGTAATTAATTGATAAAATGCAGATGCAATTTTAGAAGTTTCTTTTGATAAAGCTTTTTGTTCTTCTTCTGATTTTACATTTTCAACACTAATTTGATTTCCATTAACGTATACATTAGTAATGTTAAAGAAAGATGCATTCATAGGAGTAGTGCCTACTAAGAAATGCATTTTGGCATATGATGTACCTTTATCAGAAGTTAAATATTCTACTTTTTCTAGTCTTGCTTTGTTTAAGCCTAAATTTGGTCTTGATCCAGAATTGTCAAATTGAGATTTGTTTTCAAATACTTCGTTACTAAATGTGAACATAATTTTTAAATAATTAAATTGTTAATAAATGATTGAGATTGATAATTAAATGTTAAATGAGTTTTGTTCTTGTTGAAATAAAGCTGGAGTTTCCTCTACTGTTAATTCTGTTGCAGTTTCTACAGCTTGAGTTTCAGTTGGTGTAATATCATCAATTAAATTGATTTTAACACCTCTTTTTGTTTTTAATGTTTTTAAAAGTGGATGTTCACTAAATAATTTTTTAAGAGCTATTTCTGGTACTCCATAATTTTTAGCCATTTCTTTAGTTGATAATCCATTTTCTTTGTCTTGTTTCAATTGTGAAACTGTTAAATTTACTTGCTCTGCCATGATTGGTTATTTATTTATTTGTAAAGTTATTAATTTTTTTTGTTTTGTGCAAATTTTATGATTCAAATTCGTGTATTCTTTTTATTACGAAATCCAAATCATTTGGTATTAAAATATCCTCAAATACACCAATTGGTGATTTAGCTTCTATTTTAATATTATCTAATTTAGTTGTGTTTGTTACAAACCAGTAGTTAGCTTTACCATCTTTTTTATCAAACGTTGTATGAGTATAAAGATGATATGTTACAGATCTACTAGGATGACATTTATCTTCTGTCATTCTACCCATTAATGACAATTTTCTTACTTTATTAAATTCATCACCATCTATTTCATCGTGATACATTAATACTATAACAATGTCTAAATCTAAATTTTTAAGCATATTAATAGCATCATTAACATGTTTGCTTAAATCTGTAAATTTAGTATAACCTGCTTCTTTAGATCTTGATAAAAATTCATCTGACATTAACATTCCAAAATCATCAAAAACAACAGTTTTGACATTAGATAAACTTGGTAATATAGATACTATATCTGCAAATTGAATATAACCTGCTACAGGATTAGATTCATTAGCACTTTTAAATGTTGCTAAATTCCTTTTTTCTGCATTATACAATGATTTTGCTTTTGCAAATGGTAACGACTTGTTAGTACATCTAACAATAAACGTTTCGTCTGGATTTAAATTTCTTAATGAGGTTGTTTTACCTGACCCTGTTGGTCCTGATACAATGATTACTTCTGCCATTTTTTAATTATAAATTGTTCACTTATTAATTCACTTACGAATCCTTTCGTAAACTCCCAATGCTCCTTTTAAGTTCATATGACCATGTGCAGGAAACTCTCCAAATCTTCTTTTTATAACGTGAAATGATCTTAAATATGGGTTGATTAATCTTTTATTAGCATCATACAATTTGACTCCAAAATGACTGGTTAAATTGTATTTCTGATCTAAAGGATTAAATAATGTAATACCAGTATCACAATCTTCTAATAAATTTTCACTACCTTTAATAGATTCATCACCTGGAAATATTGTATCACCTGCAAATTTCAATCTGTCTACATCAGAGACACTTTTGTTTACATGAATCAGGTTTACAAATGTTATTCCATGTCTATTTCTATAGTCTACACATTTATTTGAAAATTCATTTATAGTCTCATATAATGTCTTACCTTCAGTCATTACTTTTCTAATGTGATCTGTAATTACAATTTTATGTACAGATTCTTTTATTTTTGATAATTCTAATAATTGATTTTCAAATTGACCAAGAGTTAATTTAGTGCAGAAAACAACTCTACTAGGTGAAATTCTATTGTCATCATTATCATATTGACCCATTAAAGGTATAATTCTTTTCTCATAAACTTCCTTTATTTTTGGAATGATCTCAGCAGATAAAGGTTCTATACATTTAATTTGAGTACCATCTTTATTAGTGTAATAACATGTATCTCTACCAAGTAAATAATTAGAACTAATGTAACGCTTTATTGGCTCTTCAACGTTATCAGAATTAACTCGTTTTACTTGACTTTCATAATGATCAATTCCGTAGTCTAAATATAAAAATATAACTATCAATTTAGCTTCTATTTCAGTTCTAGACATTTCTAAAGAATTGAATATCCATAATGGAGGAGATACATTGTTTCGTAAACATTCGAGGTAAGGTTGTACTATAAAAGAATATAAGATCATTGTTGTTTTACCAGAACCAGGACTACCACCTATTAAGTAATAATGTCTTTTTAATATACCACCAATTGCTTCATCTAAAGGAGTACCAGTTGTTAATCCTACGTTATATCCAGATTGACCTAAAGTAATTTCTTCTAATATGTTCATATGATTCTTATGTGAATAAAGTTGTATTATTTAAATTTCTATCATTTAAATCTTTTTGCTCTCTAAACAATTCCACCCAATACAATAATCTACTATCTTTTTTATGCTTTATAAAATAATTTAGACTTTTAAGGTATTGAGGATCTTCTATAGAATCCAAATAATATTCACAAGCACCAATGATCTCTTCTTTAGTTACGGATTTATTTTCACGCATAAAAGAAGCTATTCTAACTTTAACTTCTTTTAAAGGTCCGTTTCTCTCTGGATTTATTGATTTAAATTTGTTTCTTATTGGGATTATAAAATCATAATCTGAATAATCATCTATTGATTCATCTTCAAATAAATTCATTTTTAATTCCAATTTTTTAGTCTCTAAGTTCAAATCTACTATTTTTAAAGTAGTTATTTGAGCTCTTGTATAAGCTACCAAACTAGTATACTCTAAGTCATAATAAATAGCCAATAGAAATAGAAATCCCTCATCAATATCAATTCCGTTTTCTATAAATTTTAATTCTATCTCTTTATTTAATCTTTTCATTTTTTAATTCTTCATATGTTGTTTTATTTATTTTATCGTTGTTTAAAAATGTTAAAATACTGTTCAACCATACTTCTTCCTGAGTACCTTTAGAACACACTATATATAATGTAGATTGATCATCACCACGTAATAATCGACCTAATTGTTGTAATAAGTTTTTCTCGTTACTATTTACTTTTAATAATATACCTTTATTAAGATCAGGTATAGTAATTCCTTCATTCAATGCATTAACACACGCAATATGATTTATCTTTAAATTAATCATGTCATTTAGAGCTTTTTTACCAGATTTGGAGTGATATACATTAGTACATATTTTTTTAGTATGTTCTATTGATCCACAAAATATAATAGCTCTATCATCTTTTGATATTAAATTATTATATATCCAACTTCCAACTTCAAATTTAGAATCTAATCTATACAAGAAATTTGCTCTTTTAATATTATTTTGTTCAGTAGGTTCTAACTCACATATTCTAGACAATCTTTTATACATTATCTTTTCATTTAAATTTAGTTCTGAAAATACAACTTTAATTTCGTAATTAGATACGAATTTATTTTCCACAGCTTCATCTAATGACATTCTACTAACTATGTCAAATTTTAACATATCAACTATAAATGGTTTTCTACGAGGTTCTGTACCTGTTAACCCTAATAAGAATGAATTTGTAGTTAGTAAACGATTAACCATTGGTAAAGTTAAATTATGTATTTCATCTAATATTATTATATCATATACATTTAAATTTAATTTTACCAATGAGTCATAGCATATTGAATCTACATGTAAATCATAAAGTGCTTTTCGTCTAAATTTCTTAAACTCATTTGGAACATTAACATCTCTTAGTATTTCTGTTGGTACAACAAATAGTATTCTTGACTTTTTATTTATTTTATTTACTATTTTAGCAAGAAACTCTATTGCAACTTTAGTTTTACCCACTCCTGTAGCAAGCAATGCTAGTGAATTTAATCTTACTTCATAATTTTTTACTATATTATTTACTGTTAATTTTTGAAATTCATTTCTATCCATTACCAGATTATATTGTCCAATTCTAAAAGTATATCTTTAGTAGGTTTAATACTACCATCGTCTACCAACGTCATTGATTTTACTCTTACAAAATCTTTATGTTCTCTTTCTTCATCAAATACAAATAATCCTTCTTGACAAATTAAATCTGTTTGTACAGTAGGAATAGTTCTGAAATTAGATTGACATAAATGTTTTAAATTATCTATATATGTAAAGTTTTTATCAGCTAAAGCTTTTTCATATAGAGAAAAACTATTAGATATTTTATCCATAAAATTCAATGTTAATAGTTTATGTCTATCTTCATTGCTTAATTCATCATTAGGCAATAATAGAATATCTAAGTATTCATTACCAGATTCTCCATTTTTCAATTTTGATAAATATTCAATGTAAGGTTCTAATGGTATCATCATGACCATTTTCTTACCATCTATTTCTAAATCATCTATATTACTAGTTCTGTATTCTGAATCACCTTCAGTAAGTACTGAACTCCTAAAAGCAATGATTAATGAATCCATTAAATTAAGTTCTTTAAATCTGACTAGGACTTTATTTTCTATTTCAATTGGAAGAATTTGATTTTGATAATCTGACAAGTCATAAAATTCTTCTACTCCTAAATCTAGGAAAAATTCTTCAAATGTGTTTATTACTAATTTCATAGTTTTATTGATACTTTTTTATTTGTTATTTTATAATTTTCGGATAAATTGTTATTTAATTTTAATTCTTGTATTCTGAAAAAGTCAAATTCTACTTCGTCAAACATGTATAATCCTGGTACTATAATTGGTTTTTCTATTAAATTTATAGGTGTTAAATTTGATTTAATATATTCCCATAAAGAATTGTTATCATCACTATAATTATCAACTACAGATGTACCATTAAAATCAAATATACGAACTATTAATTTAGTTAATGATTCATTATTCATAAATTCATTATCTAAATTATTAATATAATCATTAATGTTAATTATATAACAATTCGCATTGCTAGAATCATTTTTTTTATTGTATGCACCTAATACTATAATCAATTTATTGGTTAAATCATACTTGGAAACAAAAGCTCGTAGATCAACCTCTGGTATCGGATCTTCGAGAGGTATATCTAATGTGTCTATTTCAGAAAAGTCACTGAATCCTAAGTCTAAGAAAAACGTTTCATATAATGATATTTCTAACATAATTATTTATTAATTGAATTTATAAGTTTATAAGTTTCTTTGATGTAAAAATCATAGTTTATTAATTTGAATAAAGAAGCTAAATTTACATCTGTTAAATTATTACATTCAGTACATAAGTAATCAACATGAACATTAGATTCTCTAATTGAATCTTTACCAGCTAATGGTGGCATTATCTTCATAAATGTTTTACCTTGTTTAGTTACTAAATATCTTGTTACTTTTTGTAATCTTTTTTCTTTTTCAAATCTAACTATTGTTTTAAATCTATTTTTTATTTTAGATGGTATTTGTTCTGTTACTAATTCACCTTGCCATAATTGATGTTCTTTTGTTTTAACATTTACTGCTAAAAAGAAATCGAATATATCTTCGTGAAATAATATAAACTCTTCTGGTTTTATACCATCTATAAAGTAAGCTTTAGCTGCCTTAGGTACAATTAACATAGAATGATCTTTTACTAATCCTCGATCTATTTCAAATGCACCTTTTAGTTTTACTTTACCATTAGTTGATTGTGAAATGTAATTATTTACATCTCTACATATCATTTTAGAATAGATATTTTCTTCCAATTCTAATTTAGCATATTTTTCCCAATTCTTATATATCTCTCTAGATTCGTTAAGTTGCTCATTACTAACGTAATAGGTAATGCCATCCGTGTTGTGCTGAATAAAAGAAAGCGAAGCTAATTTAGATAAATCTTCTACTAATTTAGTTAATAATAGTTGTCCAGTAAGAGTTGTTTTTAAGGTCGTTTGGCGATGAAATAGTTTTGAATATATACTATTGCCCTTTCCAAATGAAGAATTTCCTGCCAATTTAAATGCCTCATTTAGAGGTGTTTTCTTAGGGTATTTTGCTCTTTTATTTTTTAATATACTAAATACTTTACCGTATGCATTTTTAAATTGTGGAGGACATATAAAGTCAGAATAACTAATAGGTAATGATACATAATAAGCAGCCACATCTACATCAACTATAGTATGCGTTGAATTTGATATATAAATACCATTTAAGCTCGAGTGGATCAAATTGTTATCTCCAGAGCTTTTTATCTCTGGATTCTAATGTTACTAAAATTCTCACATTAGTTCGGCATATATTTTTACCTACGACTTTACGTTTAGGCATCGAACACTCTTGGGTAGATTATATTTATTCACTACCTATGCTCTACACTACTGATTGACCTTTCGTAATTCAATCAGTTAGCACGGTGTTTAAAAATATATTTTATTTATCCACCGTTTTTGCTCGATTTATTACTCACATATTTCTACATGAGAAGGCATCTCTACCTCCAGTCCCATAGTTCATTTGAATACCATTGAATACTACATTTACGTTAGCTTGACGCTTCTTTTTTATATCATAAACTATATATGGATCTAATGATTTTACATCTTCTAATTCAAGATCATTTATAGAACCTTTTAAGTCTACACAAGTTCTACTTTTAAGAAAGCCCAATAGTTTTACAAAGCAATCATCTTTATATGATATAGTAGGTAATATACAATCTTTAAAATGTATTAATTCGTCAGGATTACTTTTCTCAAATTGAGTTCTATCACAACCCATTTCATTCTCTAATTCAAGTAAGAATATTTCTTCACCAACTTGAGAATCATCTTTAGTCATGAAAGATTTATTATATTCTTTTTCTAACTCGTAACGAATATCAATCTTATCTTTTGAGGTTTCATATAGCTTTATTGTTGTAGTAATATCATTTTTACAATAATTTATAACAACATCAATTTCTTCATCAGTTAATACAGCAGTATGATGAAATGGTAACTCTTGAACATTTAATACTCTTAATGCAAACATTAAGTATTTTAAACTGATCATTTGTACATCAAATCTATTTATCCTCATTAAATCAATTTGAGGTATACCTAGATTATATTTAGGAGGATATTTAGATTTAGAAGTTACTAAATCATCTGATTTTGATTTTACTTTACTTAATATTTTATCATTACTCAACTTAGTAGTTAATAAAAGTGATATAATATATTCAAGCATTGGACCATCATAATTTAAATTATTAAAACCAACTAAAGGTAATTGTTGATCAAAACAATATTTAGCTAGATCTATTAATAAATCAGATTCCCATTTTCTAGATGATAATTCTACTACAATAGTTTTATTCTTTTCGGTATGATAACCTACAAATAAAAATAAATTTTGGTATACCTCTAAATCGTATACTATCATTCGTGATCTGATTCGACAGTATTAAACTCAAATGGCATTACATTGGTTACTGCATTATCTAAAATAGAGTGACAATTTGCAACTTTACGAGCTAATAGACCTTTCATATCATTAACCTTCATTTCATCGTTAATTTCCTCTGAAATAGATCTATAATTACCATATCTACCTTTTCTATAGGTAATCAAAGCATGTGTAACAGTTGATGTATCTTTTAATTGTAATTTTACATTAATAGTACACATATTGTCACCTTTTCCATTAGCATAGGTTCTTTCGATTTCTTTAGTATTAGTCACTACAGGAGGAATTGTTTTAGGGTTATACCCAAATAATTGTTTAAGCATTTCAGTTTCGTTTTTAATTAATTGTTCTGGATCTAATTCTGTTACATCAATTAGATGTTTTTTTAAATCTAAATCTTTAAGTTTATAAATATTGACCTTTCTATTTGTTGGTCTAAATTCGTTACTCTGTACTACCTCTACAAGAGTATTTTTACTTGGTAATGACCTCATTTGATCTGGAGTGAATGTTTCTTCTTCTCCATGTAACAAGTTCATTAAATCTGATAATTCGTCTTTTGTAAGACCTTTGCATACATCTATTAATTTAATAATAGAATCAATGTGTTTCTGTTTCATAGTTTGAGATAATTTATTTTAGGTAATTTAGATAATCTATAAGATAATTCGGTAATACGATAAATAATTTTAGTTTTCAAAGTAGTATACATACTATGGTCCGACATACATTTTATTTTATAATAATTTTTATAGGTCCTCATTTTTAATAAATTAATTTAATTCATTGACAAAGTGATCACTTAAATATCTTATAGCTATAGACTTGTCATATGAATAGTACTCAAATAAAAACATATATCTTTTTTTATAATTTAACTTCTTTCTTAATTTAATTGCTTTCATAGTAGTTTATTAATTTTTTTACCTGGACTTAATTTAAATATAATTATTGGTATTATCAATTTACCACGAAGTTTATAACTTTTCATAAAATTTAATTATTTTTCCGATTCTAGTAAGCTTAATATAATTAAGTTTTATCCAACCCATACCAAATTTAATCTTATTAGTGTATCCAACATGATAATAAATTTTTCTTCTATTAAATTTTAATTTACTATTTAATTTTGTAGTTCTCATGGTTTAAATTTACGTATTAGTTTAAGTCTACCATTTAATACAGCTACTTCAAAATTACATCCAGAAATAAAAAATACAATTGCAAACAAATAATTAGTTTCAAGAAAAATTGAATAATCTTTTAAATTCAATTTATCAGATTGTTTAGTTGTCTTCATGCTTAAATTCGCAATAAAGCATAGTAAATTTAAAACTCGCTGGTATTCTAGAAAAATTAATTTTATCTGTACTACCAATGTAATACCAGGTTCTATCAATCACTTCGGTTTTAAATTCTAATTTATTAATTATTTTAGTTGTTCTCATAAGTTAGTTTTATTTGCTAAATCCATTATGTAAATAATATTGATAAACTGATTGTATATTTAATATATTATTTTTTATACCATATCTTAATCTAAGTGCTTTAGGTAATATTAATTTACAATATATTTTATAAGTTTTCATAATCTGTATATAACATTTTGTTAGTATAGTCATCTATTCTTTCATCACGAATATCATGACTAGTTAATTTGTGAAAGTATTGACACTTAAAAATATAATACACATTAAATAAATAATAACTATCTCCTATAACACGTTTAACATAGAATGATTTTTTACTACTAAGTTTAAATGTTTGCATATCTAATTTGTATACCAATTAATGAATCTTTTATCTCTGAAATCATGAAATAATTATTAACAGCATAATATTTAATCCATAATTTATTCTTACGTTTATAAGTTTTCATTTTTTTATTTAATTCACTAAATTAAGCAGCTTTAATTTGATTACGTACAAAATCATCACTTGCATATTTATACAATAATACTTGTTTAAATGCTACTCTAATAAGTAAGTTTTTCACTTTCATTGTTAAGTAATTTAATGTAAAAAGATTGTTTTAATTTTAATAACTTTCTAATAAACTGATCACCATAATAGATAATGTCCATACTAAACCAATGATCTATTATAGATTTCTTACAATATAATTTACCTGTTTTCATAATTCATTTTTATAATATATTTGCTTTATTGTAATCATTGATAATTTATTAACAAACAATTTATAAATTATACTGCTTTTATAGCTAATTTTGTATGGTTGTTTTACGGTTTTCATAAGTTTGTTGCCTACCCATAATAAGTGATTTTACTGTAAAACAATAAAACTTTCTATTTACTGTTTTTTTTGTTAATAACTTAAACCTTAATTTTATTGTTATCATAATATTTTTGTATCATTGAAATATAGTTTTGTTTTGTATTTACCCTTTATAATGTTTAATTATACCTAATATATTTGTCATATACCATGCTTTAAAGAAAAAATAATTATTACGATTACGGAAATATATACAGTGATTAACAAACTTTTGTTTAGTTTTTATTTTAAATGCTCTCATAATGCTTTGTTATTTTAATTTTACTATTTGAAATATATACTTTATGATTACATTCAGAAACAAATATCATTACATTAAATGCAAAGGCAAATGCAGGATAAGTGTCAGTTGTTAAATAATACTTAATCGATAATTTATCACTCAATTTAGTAGCTCTCATTTTTTATATACATGATATTATATTGTATCTATAAAAATTTGATAACATAGAAAAGTTAAGTTTATCTGTACTACCAATATGATAACACCATTTACTAGATGGTAGGTATTTTTTAAAATTTTGTTTTTCACTTAGTTTTTTTGATGTCATATTAAAAGTTTTTAGGAAGACACCTTAGTAATAAAATTGACTGGGATGCACCATGTGGGTTAAAATTAATTTTGTCAGTATAACCAATGAAAACAAAAGACCTATTAATAGAATTTATCAACTCTAGTTTAAACTCAAGTTTATTATCTAGTTTTTTTGATGTCATAGAATGATTCAAAGTGTATCCAAACTCCATGAAAATTAATTTTATCAGTATAGCCAATATCCTTAAGATCTATTCTAATAGATCTAAATACTTCCTTTTTATACTTAAGTTTATTAGTCTTTTTTCCAGTTTTCATAAAATTTTATTATATTATTTTTTGACAAAGTAATATTAATTTCATTATCTATAGATATAAAATATCGAATTTTAGTACATTTACTAATTCTCACCTCGGATGAACTCCATTCTCGATTAATATACCATATTATATCTGATATGTAATATTTTTTATTATGTAGTTTAGTTGCGTTCATATGTTACGTTTAAGAATAGCATTAACAGTGTATTTGCCCTCCCATTTACATATATTATTATTATTTACATAAATTATTAATATTGGATAATAATGTGCATTACCAGCAAATTCACATTTATTTGTACTACCAACTACACTGTAACGTGAA
>Ga0116182_1003281_pt1 | contig 15161 bp, 25 predicted proteins | sample AD_UKC077_MetaG_FD_89805 | JGI IMG/M metagenome (GOLD analysis project Ga0116182, IMG submission 89805) | Active sludge microbial communities of municipal wastewater-treating anaerobic digesters from USA - AD_UKC077_MetaG | ecosystem: Engineered > Bioreactor > Anaerobic > Digestate | place: USA...
AGTGACGCTAGACCTATAGAATCCTTTAGACATCCGATATTTATTAATGGAATTGAGATTACGGGGTTATGGTTAGATTTATATGATGCTATTTTAGAACCTTTTAGAGATCGCATGGAGAATGGCTCTTGGACATTCATATCACCAGAGCACGAGAAACAATACAATAAAATAATGAGTGTCTTTGAGAAGGTTTTTGTTAAATTTAATAATCTTAAAAATGAATAAGACGAAGATACTGTTCTTTGATATTGAGATAAGTCCAATTATTTCTTACAACTGGAGACTGTGGCAGTCTGACGCAATAGACATTGTTGAGGATTGGCAGATACTATGTTTTGCATACAAGTGGGCAGGAGAAAAACGAGTCCACGTGGTAGGACAAGACGATTTTAAGTCTTGGAAACCAGGCGTTAACAACGATGAGGACGTAGTAAAAGCCTTACATAAGCTGTTTGACGAAGCGGACATAGTTGTAGGACACAACGGAGACGGGTACGACATTAAGAAGGTTAATGCAAGAATGATTTTTCATAAGCTTAAACCCCCTTCTCCATTCAGAACTGTAGACACGCTAAAGGTTGCACGTAAGGTAGCGGGGTTCTCTTCTAACAAATTGGCCAACCTAGTGGAACAATTAGACCTTGGAAAGAAAATGGACGCAGGGGGAATTGACGTACTCAAGGGAGTCCTTAAAGGAGTTAAGAAAGATTGGAAACACTTAAAGGAATACAATAAAATGGACGTTGTTATCCTCGAGAGACTGTACTATGAACTACTTCCATGGATGACTAACCACCCCTCACTGGCAGTCCTTAACGACCAGCCTGACGCTTGTCCTAAGTGCGGTTCTACTAACCTTCGTAAAGGAGGATTCTACATAACTAAGACAGGAAAGTATAAACGCTATCAATGTTTAAGTTGCTCTGGGTGGACCCACGGAAGAAAGAAATATCCACTTGATGTTAAATACGTAGACTAATGAAAAAATTAATTAAAACAATAATAATTATTATACTAACACTACTACTCCTGCACCTTATTTACCTAAGTAGAGAATGGCTACTGGCTATACTACTGTGTCTGTACCTCCCCTCTTGTAGAATACTCTGACTTACCCTTTGTGCTTAAAATACTCTAAATATCTAGTAGCCTCTTTTAGCAATTCTATATTATCCTGAAAATAACCCAGCCCAGCATTACAATCGTGGCATAGTAGAGCCCTAAACTCCCCACTTTCATGGTCGTGGTCTACATGAGCCCCACTCTTAATATTCTTTTCTCCTATTAATTTAATTTCTTTACCACAAATAGCACATTTTCCTTCCTGTAGTTCATACCAGTTTTTATATGTCTCCCAGTTAAGGTTATAATATCTCTTAAGATGATACATTCTTTTCTTCAATGGATTGTAATTTCTATATCTTTTCTTAAAGCATTCCTTACAGTGAGATTGTAACCCGTTTTTCCTGCTTTTGTTCTTATTAAATTCGCTAGGCTTCTTGTATTGTTTACATGATGGACAAAATACCTTCTTCATTTCTTCATGTGTTTGAATGCCTCTATCTGACGAAGCCTCTTAACAGCCTCTGCCTTTGTTTTGTAAACCCTACTTAACCTCTTTCCATTACTGGAGTACACTACGTAGCCCCCTTTAACCTTCCTTACCATGTTAATAACATTAAAACTTATATAAACTTACTCTTAAAGTATGTCTTAAAACCATCCCCCTCTTGACTAGGCAACTCCCTCAACCCCTTCTTGGCCTTCGTTATGACACGGGGCTTCTTTACAGAGACCCCCTTATCCCCCGGTTCTACTAATGTGCGTACGTAGTCACTAAGGGTCATCCCCTTCTCTTTTGCCCGTTTTACCCACTGCTCCTTTACCTCTTCTTCAATTCTTAGATACACCCTGCTCCCCTTCACTATACTAACCTACTCATTTTATTCCCCACAGTATACCACATGTGCGTACAGGTTGTCAATAGGCCCCCATTCCGTGCGGGGGAACCTCCCCCACCCCCTGTGGAAACTATCTCCGTGTGCCACCCCCCTCTACCCCATAGTAAAAATTATAGTGGTATGGTATGGCTTGTAGTAATAATATATATACTTACTATGGGCTTGATTTAACTTTACGGTGTCGGGAGTGAATGTGGGGGAACTTCCCAAACCATTATAGCGGATACCTGTCTTCTACCTTTAATCCTTTAATACCTACACTTTTAATATACCTTTCTGACTATTGAGCATCTTTTAATATTGCGGATTTTAATATCTGGGTGCTTTACTTCTCTATTACAACACTTTAACGAGCCTATAATATTATATCTTGTATGTGATAGTATTATATTAACTTCTCCACTTGTTCAGATATTACCTCATTTTCTCATTATATTATTCATATATTTGTATCCCATAGTATTTTACCCCTTGCATTGTTTCTGTGGTGTGGTATGCTTGGATAATGAACAATTAAAAGTTCGGGTTCTTTAACAATTTAACAGGTTTCTATATATATAAGTTGTTATCTTTTAAGATATGGTCAAGACATTAGTTGTCAGAGTTTCATACTCAGATGGAGACAAAGACTTCTACATTGCCACTCTCTATAACTTATACAGAGGTGAAGAAGTGTATATAATATCTTGTAAAGGTCAAGGTCTAGATAGTGTAATGAGTAGTATATATTCAGAAGTTGGAAGAATAGCAAGAGATTTTACATCTAGGGGTTTTGAAGTAAGGATAATAGAGAGATAGTATACAACAGGGTAGGAGTAAGCAAGGTGTTTACTCCTACCAGTCTTTAATATAAGTTATTATCTTTTAAGAGATGAAGAAAATGACAATTACAGAACAGTGGGATTATTTAGTAGATAATGGATATGTGCAAGAAGATACACTCCGACTATTATCATATGTATATGGGTATAGTCAAGAGATGATAGATAGTGCTGTGTATGCATTAACAGGCTATAATGACATATACCAACTTATAGAAAGTGAGAAGTAGTATCTTATAGTGTAGGGATAATGTAATAATTATCCCTACTATATAAGGTATTAAGTAATAGGGCTTGGCTTATAGTGTTATGGGTATTGACATTTGAAACATTTTAGTGTAAAGTTGGGCTACAATTGAAGAATAAAAGTGTGTGGTAGGGGTGCATGTAAAATCTATATAGAGATTAACACCTATACAAGCATAATGCTGGGTTTTGTATCCCTACCATATAAGAGTGTTAAAAGTTAAATTATAATCTTTTAAGGTATGAGAGATACAAAGTATTTCGGCAACCTTATCAATGAACGACAAACACCTTACAAAATAAGGGAGTTTGAAGAAAGGGCTATTGCTCAAAAGAAGTTTAGAGATAAGGGATACCAGTTATATATCATAGATGATAATTATGCAGTAGCAAGAGTGAAGAATGGCAAGATTACAAGGTATACAATAGTGGGGGATATAGACAACTACAAAGAATTATACACTAACAGCAGAGATAATGAAGCAGTATGCAGACAGGCATTGTATCACGGGGCTTGTTTACTAACTAGGAGAGCAGGTAGAACAATCGGACTGGGGTATGACCTATAATATAGCAGGTTGGGGTATTGATTACGAAATACTCCAACCTTACTATAAGATACTTAAAGTCCCATAGTAGTGATTACTATAAGTATTTGACAAGGACTTGAAAGTATGATATACTAGGGTATAATAGAAAAGTAAGGAAGAAACAAGTTAGTTAAATTATAATTAAAATAATATGAAGAAGATACCATATGAGCAGTATAGAATAAGAATGAACTTAGAGAACTTTGATATATTAAAGATAGGTGGAAGATATTTTAGAAGTAGTGATGAAGATATGTATTATAGTGAGATAATAGAGATAGGAAAAGATGAGTTTATAAGATATAAGAAGTATACTCTAAAAGATAATGGGACAAAGAAAATTACGGAAAATGAGAAGAAAGAATTGAAGAAACATGCAGAAGAAGGACTAGACTTTATACATAAGTATCTTGGGTATTAAGACGGCTCTATTACATAAGTTGTAAGAAAGGTAAATACTATATAATATATTTTAACTTATTAAGTCTTTAAGTATGAAAACATTTTACATAATAGATACTAGCAATGAGTATAAGGGGTTATCAATACCATTCAAAACAAGAAGCGAAGCATACAAGGTATTGAAAGAATTACAGGAAGTATATGGTAAATTAAGATTTTATATAACAGAAAAGAATAGTTAAATTGTAAGTAATATAAAATGGAGATTAAAACAAAGTATAATATAGGTGATGAAGTGTATGAAGTAAGCGACTGGGGAGAATATCCAATTAAAAACTTGATAATAAGCGGTATTGTTATTGATGAGTATGGAATAAGTTATCTTGATGATGGTGGCTGTTATTCTACGGAGTGGCATACTGCTAGTGAAGAAAATTGTTATAAGACTAGAAAAGAAGCAGAGAAAGAAGTAAAAAGGAGGCAAAAGATAGCAACTAGTAAAACAAATAAGTTTTATGAAGAAGTAAACGAATAGAGTAACTACTATATAGTAGAATAATTATCTAAATTGTAATACATAAAATAAAAATAAAAATAAAAACCTTGTTTGTCTGTAATTAAATTGTTAATCTTATTAAAATGAAAAGAAAGTGTTTCAGTTGTGGTCATGAGATAGGAGATAATGATGACTACTTAGAATATAATGGAGAGATATATTGTAGTGAGTGTTATGATGAGTGTGGCGAATGTGGTCAGTTGTTCCCTAGTGTTATGATAACTTATGTGGATAGTAATGATACTAAGGTGTGTAATAGTTGTCTTGATGACTTTTATAGGGGGTGTTATGAGTGTGGGGAATTGTTTCATCTTGACGATTTACACTATATAGACGAAGGAGACTTTTATGTATGCGATTATTGTTTTGATAGTGGGTATGGGTGGTGTGATGGGTGCGACCGAACATTCCGCATAGACAACCTAACATATTCAGAAGAACAGGATAGGACATATTGCTCGGAGTGTTATGAAGAATATGTAGATGATGAAGAAAAGAATACCTTTTCATACCATTCAGGATACGGCAGAGATGATAAAAGTGATGGGTATAGGTATAGGGTTGGCATTGAGTTAGAGAGAGAAGATATAGACTTCAAGAAAAGCATAAGTGCATACGACTTCTTGCAGAAAACAGGCTGGGTTGTTGAAAGGGATTGTTCACTAGACGGCCTATCAGGTTTTGAAGCGATAAGTCCGATATACCCATTGAAACTTGGGCAATTAGAAAGGATATTCAATTCAGATGACATAAAGAAACTAGCAAGAACAAAGTATAGTTGTTGCTGTGGTGGACATATTACAATATCAGATACTAAAAGGACACCATCAGAGTTAATAGATGATATAGGTGGATATCTACCAATATTATATGCAATGTTCCCAAAGCGAGTAAACAATGGATACTGTTCACCACTTAAAAAGGACAACTACAAATACCAGTCAGGACATTATGCACTCTCTAAAAGGGGTAATGGTAGGGGTAATGGATTAGAAATAAGGCTGTTTGATGCACCGAAAGATGAGAAAGACATACTCAATAGGTTCAGGTTGTTAAAGTATATGTTACAACATAAGGCAACAACTATTGAACAGGGACTAGAAAACTTAAACGAAATTGATGGATTAAGAAAAGCAGTAAAGTATCACCTTGATATATACGATATACCATACAAAACATTCTATACCAACCTTGTAGAGTATGCTAAAAACATAGACCTTTTAGAAGTAAGGGCTGATGTTGAACAAGTAGAGAGTATTTTAAGTAAATAACTTATATAATTTTAGTAGGAGATTAAAAATATGTGTGGAATAGCAGGAGTAATAAATACAAAAGAAGAATACAAAGAAATATCTAAAAAGATATTCAAGTCCATTATAATAAGCAACGAAGAAAGGGGTAAGGATAGCACAGGTGTTCTTGCAATAGATAGAGAAACAAATGGGTTCTCTCTATTCAAAGACACTATACCAGCAAGTAAGTTTATGAAAAGAAAGAAGTTTAGACAAGTAGAAGCAGATATATGGATAGGACATACTAGACTGGCGACAACTGGCGAAGTCAATGTGAGAAATGCTCACCCACTTCAAAGGAAAGAAGTGTTCCTAGTCCATAATGGAGTAATAACAAATCATAAAGAACTTGGAGATAGTTTGAACTTTGAACATGAAGTTGATAGTGAGATACTTATACCGATAGTTGAGAAGAAAGACTGGGACTTGTTGCAGGAAGTTAAGGGTAGTGCAAACTTCATTGCTTGGAATAGAAAGGAAAACGAATTGTATGTAGAAAGACACGACAACCCACTCTATTGCTTAACATTAAGAGATATGGGGATAGTTATGTTTAGTTCTGTAAAAGATGTTCTACACTTTGTAGCAAATCACTACTCAAATAATGATGAAGTCTTTGAGTTTCCTAACAATATGCTGACAATACTAGATATGTATGGCAGACCAAAGCAAGACTTACTAGCATTGAAGTTCCCAGTAGAAGTAGTAAACGAAATTATATATCCCTATCAGGACGGAAAGAAAAGAAAATGGGACACCTTTGATGATGAAAGATACCCATACTACAACGATTATGATGATTACAGGAAGAATTACTTGAAGGATATTAGAACAAAAGACTTAGTAGATGATGGAGATGATGAGAGCGACATCTTTGATGGTATAGAAAACAGCGAGTTCTGTGAAGTGTGTGGGTGTGAGTTAAGTAGAGAAGAAGGCGAAGAAGGAATATATGAATGGGGAGTTCCATTATGCTACTCATGTTTGACAGACCTAGAAATAGCAAACGAAACAATAAGAGATGGTGGAGAGATAGATTTGAAGTCAGAACAATGGAAGAGATACAAAGATATTTTAGAGCCTTGTATTTAATTTTTTAAGGATAAAACAATGGAAAACAAAGAAATATTAGACAAGTTAAAAGAAAGGGCTGTTCAAAGATATTTAGAGGAGTTTATATGGAGAGGGAGAAGTTCATCGGTAAGAGAGGAGGTAGAAAATGCTCTTAGAGATGAAAAGGAAAACTACCTAAGATTAACAGAAGAATTAAAAGATAAGGTTGTAATAACAGAACTTGGTAAAAGCACGGTAGTATCAGAGATACCAGAACTAGACTTTGAAACATTAACAATAGGTGGAAACGAAAAGTATATTAGACTTGGGTGTATCTTTGTTTATCATATTCAAGGTTCTAGTCCAATGGAACTTGCAATAGATAGGGTGTTAGAGAGGGTTCGTAGGTTGGATAACAGAATGACAATAGAAGAAACAGATGAGGAAGATGATTACGGAGAGCCTTATTGTACAATGGTACATGATAATGATGATGGAGAGTATTATCCACAGGATAACTTAAATATCTTGGTTGATAAAGTTGAAAAAGGTAAGTCAATGGTAAACCTAAACAAACCCCATTGTGCATGGATATACTTCTCATCTCTTGGTAGGTTTATCTCAATAGATGAAGAAACATTTAGAATATTAAAAGGAATAGGTCTAGTAGAAAGGGAGTGTATAGGGTGTGGCTCAAAGATTTTAGGTGGAAAAACCGTATGTCCATTATGTATGCATGAGTTTGAAGAATGTAGCGACTGTGGAAAAGAAGTTAGAGTGTCAGATGGTAAGGTTATTGGTAATAGGTTTGTTTGTAATGAGTGTGCAAGTTTACCTAGATGTAGAGGGTGTGGATACCCACTTAGAGATACAGAAGGGGTTCTGTGTGAAAGGTGTTCTGGGATAAGGGGTATATTAGAATATCATAGTGGGTTAGGAAGAAGGGACGAAAGTGATGGGTATAGATACAGAGTAGGAATGGAAGTTGAGAAGGAAGATGACTTCTGGGTTCACAATACAAAGACAAGAGAAGTATTAGAAAGGACTGGCTGGATAATAGAAAGGGACGGCTCATTAAATAGGGATATAGGGTTTGAAATGATAAGTCCAATATACCCGTTAGATGTTACAGAAATAAATGCAAGAATAGAACCTATAAGTAAACTGCTAGGTGCAAAGACAACTACAAGATGTGGTGGACATATACATGTGTCAGATACAAAAAGAACACCATACGAAATACTGCTGGATATAAGGGGTTATCTTCCATTGTTATATGGGCTGTATCCAGATAGGGCAATGAATGAATATTGTGAGGCAAAGGAAGTTGATAGTTATTTAGAAAGGGGACACAGACAAGCCATTAACATAACAGATAAAACCTTAGAGTTTAGAATATTCCCAGCAGTTAAGAATAAGGAACAACTGCTATTCAGACTAGAACTGGTGGAGTATATGATTAAGAACAAGGAAACAGATGTCCTTAAAGTTGGAGAATTGTTACTAGACAAAGATAGTGAACTATATAAGATACTCAACAAGAGAATAAGTGATGAGAGGTTAAAGATAAAGGCACAGGCATTCGTAGATTATACCAACTACTTAGATAGAGATGCACTTGTCTATACAGAGAATAAGATAGAAAGAGTGATAAAAGTTCCAAAGATAAAGGAAGATAAAGAAAAGGAGTTTGAAGAAAGGGTTAAACAAATAGCGAAAAATTATAGAAACGACCACCGTGGATACTACTTTGCAAGGAAGCCTATATCAGAAGGAAGATACGGATACTTCGCAACACTAGTAAAAGGATACAAGAAAGAAGAAGCATAATTTAATTTAATCTAATATAAATATGAACATAATACTATCAAAGACAACAAGTAAGGATACTATAAACGAAGTTATATCCTATATGGATAATGAACTTTCACCATTATTGTACAGGTTAAGCAAACACAGGTTCTCTACAAGACCACCTAGTTATGCAGATGTCTTAATCAGGTGGGGGTGTTCAGCCTCAGTTGACACGGAGAGTGAAGTGGTGTATAATAAAAACATAAAGCAAATAAAAGACAAAGGGGTTGTTAGAAAGTTGTTAGATGAAAACGATATTCCAGTTCCCGAACCTGTTGACCTGACAAAAGTTGACCCCTACGAAGACCTACCTCTTGTGGTAAGACCTGCTACTCATCAGAAAGGTAGGGACTTTCTGCTCTTTAACAATATATCAGATGTTCTCGATAAGGGATACCTAATTAGCAGGTTAGATAATCCCTATGGGTCTAGGCTCTATCCCAAAACTCATGAGTATAGAGTTCATATAGGACATGGTAAGGTTCTCTTAGTTCAGGAGAAAGTCCAAACTTCTTTTGAACATGTCGGAGAGAACTGGAACTATGAAAATGGCTACTCTTTTGTGGTCATTCCTTGGAAACAATATAGAAAAGAGATAGTAAGCCTAGCAGTAGAAGCCTTAGAAGTGGTCGGTTTAGACTTCGGTGCTGTGGACATAATGTCCGACCCACTTGACCACTTTCTTCCTATTGCAGTAGTGTGTGAGATTAACACATCGCCACGATTAGAAGGATACACGGCGCAAAGATATGCAGAATACTTTGACTGGCTGATAAGAACAAAGGAGACTAGGCACTTTGAAATACCACCTGATTTATCTGCAAGGCATTATATATTTAAGCACAGGGAGTTAAGAGATGGCGACTACGACCTAGACTTTAAGGAGTAGAACAAGTCCGAAATGACTATAAACTTCTAGTCTAATTACAGACTTAAAACAAGGGGAGACCTAGGGGTGAGGTCTTAACATATCACCCCACTTATCTAAATTATTAAGGGGAGTAAAATGGAAGACGAAGACTTTGACAGAGATGACATTGAAATAGACTATGACGACTATGGTGGATATGGCTGGACAGGAGAAGACGACGAAGATATTGACAGTCTTATAGAAGACATCTGTCCAAACTGTGGCTCTGACAATGTCCGCAGGGACGAACATGACTTCCTTGTGTGTGATGACTGTGGATATGAGGAAGTTCCGAAGGACGCCATGGGGGTATGCGAAAGGTGTGGCACAGATACACCAGAAGCACTACTGATAAATGGAATATGCCCTGCCTGTGTGGACGAAATAGAGGGCAACGATTAAATTAAACTATAAACATATATGAAAATTACATCTAGGTTTGTTCTAAAAGCACCTATTAAAGACATTCCTTATTCAAATGAGGAAGTTGGTCTGGAAATAGAAAGTGATGAGATAGAACAGGGGGACTGGACTGCTGTTAAAGCACTCATGTTAACTCAAATGAAAGAGATAGTAAACGATTACATTAACAAACTGTCTGATGAAGTGTTAAAGGGTCAGTCTTCTGTTGTTGAAAAGATACAAGTAGAACTTGCTAAACAGTATGAAGACAAACTGGCAAAGGCAAGTAAAGAGATTTACAGGTTGAGAGACCTGTGTGATAAGCATAATATAAATTATAAAGAAGAAGAAAATGGAAAAAACTAATAAATATCTTAAATTGGGGTTATCATTTGTTAATGTAGATGATTTATCAGCGATAGAATATATATCAAAGAAAGAAGAATATTCTGTTTACGACAATAGTAAAGTGGGTAAAGACAGATTTACTTATAGAATACACTTAAAGACAGGAGTATCCTTTGAAACCACACTTATTGGAGAAGAGGAATTAAGTGTGTTTGATAGTTTGAAACTCATATCTAAATTATTAAAAGAGAAAGAAAATGAATGAGTTTAATATAAAAGATGTTAAGATAGAAAAAATTAGTTTCTTTGATACGAAGAAAGATGGTTCTCCACTAATAACAAGAGACGGAAAGCCCTTTAAGAAGGTTCTTATTGACATTGACCCCGATACAATACCCAACATGGATTCAACATTTACAGGAAAACTGTCTATGCTAGACTTTGACGGAGTAGCAGATAACTGGAAAGTTGGAGACGCGATAACTGGAAAGATAATCCACGACGGAGAATACTGGAACTTTCAAGTGCCAAAGGTTGACCTGAGAACTAGGGTGGCAGAACTTGAAAGGGAAAATGCAGAGTTAAGAAAGAAGTTAGCAGAAAAAGATGATGTTATAACTGATGACGACCTACCATTTTAATTAAGCACTAATAACATGAGACACTACATAAAAGACGGAAAAGAATACCAGTCTGTAACAAGCCTGTTGGAAAAGATATTTCCTTTTAATAAAGAGGCTTTTGAAAGGTGGTGTCAACAACAGGGGTATAACCCAGACGACATAAGAACCTTGTCGTCATCTATTGGAAGCAAGGTGTCAAGTTGGATTAACAACAAGACAAGGGGTGTTCTTTACTTAGACCCTCCAACAGTAGGGGTTGCAGAAGAAGGGCTTTACAGAGGCGTACAGGACTTCACAGACACATATAAAGTGTTGGAGTCAGAGGTAACTGTGTTCTGTGATGAGTTTATGTATGCTGGAACACTAGATGGAATAGTAAACTACAAGGATAAAGAATACCTGATGGACTGGAAAACATACGGTGCTTGGAAAGGAAATTACAAGAGAGACCCAAAGAGAATAAAAGAGGTCTCATACCAGTTAAGTATGTATAGGTATGCTCTTGGCAAAGAACTGCCCATAGCAGTCGTAGTCTTTAAGACAGACGGAACATACGAAGTTGAGGAACTTGCCTATACAGAAGACTGGATAGATAAATTATTTAAGGAAAAAGAAGATGGACATACTAAAACTACTCAAAAGAGAGAATGAAGGTTTGAGAATTGCAGTATATATACTGCTAAACAGAGGAATAAACAAGGGTGATGAAATCGACTTTATAATTAAGGATAAACATTATATACTTATAAGGGATAAATAATTAAATTTATAAAGGAGGTAAAAAATGAGTAAGATAGAACATACATTTTATGCAAAGGATTTGACAATAAAACTCTCAGTAGAGGGAAAGAATAACGGTGAGGTTAAAAAGATTTTTAAGTCTCTTGTTAACCAAATAACTCTTTCAATGCAAGATGTTATGGACAGGGTTGCAAAAGAGAGAATATTAGGTAAGTCCCAAGAGCAAGGTGAGTGGAAAGAGAGATTGGCAAAATATCTAAAAGGAACAGAGTATGCATTATGGTATGGTAATGAATGGGATTTGTCAGACGAGGTTGAAGAATTCATATCTCAACTACTATCCGAGAAAACATTTAACAAAGAGGAACTAAAATATCTAAAAGCATGTACTGGGATAGTTTACGATGAATGGAAAATAGATGGTAAGAAAATAGACACCACTATGGTTGAGAGATTAAGGCTTAAGATATCTAAATTGTTAAAGGAATAAAAATGAAAACTAATAAAGAAACAAAAACAAAACCATGTATATTTTGTGGTGCAGAGTGGGATACTAACACACGATTAGCCAATGGACAGTATATCTGTGGGCTTTGTAGGGCTTGTAAAGACGACGATATGTGGAACTTATTAGAGACTCTTTATAACAACATATACACAAAAGGATATAAAGTTGGGTTTGAAAATGGTAAGAAATGTGCAATGGCTGTAAATGAACTGGTTCAGGGCTGGTCTGTAGAGGAAGTTGAGAAGAGAGAAGTTCCTATCTTCACAAAGAACGAACTCTTTATGTTGGAACTTGCAGTAAACGATATTTTTAATAATGGAAATACTGCCTATGACGAAATCTCAAAAAAGATATCTAAATTATTAAGGGAATAAACTATGCCACAAATACCAATTATTATGCAAGGTGGTTTTGAAGAACCACTGAGAGTTGGGGAGTGTCCAATAAACGACTACGACCCAGAAGACGAATATGATATAGACGACGAATATAATCTAGATGATTATTTAGACAATATAACATGGGTATCAATAGAAGATGATACGGAACCAGAACCAGTAATAAGACTTTCTCCCGAAGACCTTCATAGGGCGTATGAGATACTTCATAGAACACACCCAACTCTTATATTTGAAGAAGTAGAAAACCAGCCTAGACTAAACCACCTTGAAGAACTCTCCGAAAAATATAAGGAGAACGTAGAAGAATTAAATTATTAATCTAATAAAATGAAAAGACTTAACATATTTAAGTGGTTCGAGTTCAAAAAAGAATCGGTAATAGTCTTTGCGAACTTAAAAAGAAACCAAAAGGCATACCAGTGTCTAGACGAATACGCAAAGGCAATATGGATTTTTGCCTATATATGTGGTATGCTGGTATACGCGCTCGTAGCCGAATTAGTAGAGTTCCTTAAAATAATATGGTAATCCTAAAAATACTAGCCATGCTCGTCTTGTCGCTTTTCTCTCCATTGGGAGGTATTATTGTATGGATAATAAACGTACTTGACAAGGACGACTAGGTGTGGTATACTATAATATGAAACACGAAGAAGTCCACTTTACTGTGAGGGGTTTGCCTCCAACATCTAACCATGCCTTGCTACAAGCAAGAGGTGGGAGGAGGTATCCCTCCAAGGAATATAAGAAGTGGAAGGAGTTAGTTAAAGCATTGCCAGACAAAAAGATAGACGAGAGTGAGTGGTATGAGTGTGAAAGGGTTTACTACTTTCCTCTCTACTATAAGAACGGAAAGGTAAGGAAGAAAGACCATACTAACTTAAATAAATATGCCGATGACGAATTGTGTAAGAAGTTAGGCATAGATGATAGCCGTATTAAAACAAGCCATGATGACAAACAAGACTGTAAAGAAGGAGAAGAAAGAACAGAATGGACTATATGGGTTGTGGGATAAAGAGTGTGCTAGGTGTGGAAAGAACGACACCTACCCAGAGATAGTCCTAGAACCACACCATGTGATTAAAAGAAGCACAGGTGGAACAAAAGAAGACATTGTGTGGCTATGTAGTGAGTGTCATAGGTGGGTTGAAAACCACCCTAATGAAGCAGAGAAGTTAAGGTTACATAGTAGAATATATAAAATTAATAAGTAATATATATGAAAAAGATAGAAAAGCTAATACACATAAACACAGATGAAAAGCAACATGTATCTCCCGATACGGTATTTGAGATGTGTTGTAAAATAAACGAGATAATAGATTTCCTTAACCAGTTAAAAGGGCAACAAGTAGAATTAACAAATAAACAAGTAACAGATTTTGTTAAACATACAGACCAAAACAGAGAACTAAACCAAATTGCCAAAGAGTCGGAGAAGCAACCAGAGAGGTGTGATTGTGATTATTGCAAGGCATACAGATTCTCAATGGAGAAAGAACCAGAAGAGAAACTTAAAAAAGAAGATATGTTAAGATGGTTAAGAAATGGAGGTATATTAAAAGTAGAATCAGAGAAGCAAAATGAGGGGGAGAAAACAGATTTGAGAAAGGAAATAGTAAGAATATTTGCAGAAGAAGAAATATCATTATTGTTGGCTGATAGTTTACAAGATAAGTTAGTTGATTTTATATCTAAACTACTGAAAGAAAAAACCTTTAGTAAGGAAGAGTTAAACAGATTATCTATATGGTCTGGAGATGTGGGTAGTTTCGGCGTAGTGTCTGACGAAGACGCGGAGTTAATAAACAAAATATATAAATTATTAGACGGGGAGAAAGAATGATAAACGCAGAAGAACTAGCCATTGACGCTAACTTTAAGTGGGAGGATAAGAAGGATACTAATGAGTACCTTGCTAAAATCTTCCACATTAAGAAAATACTAGAGGATAAACCTGTAAATGAATGGCAAATGGACAGCCTTATAGACCATGTGTTTACTCTTGCTAAAATAATGAGCAACCTATCTGACCTTAAGGACTATGCTACTCTTGTCGCAGAAGCAAGTGAGGAGGAGTATGACTCAACAGTAAGAGATGAATACCTAAAACTTAAAGAGAGTGAAGAAAAAATATCAGATGCAATGGCCAAGGCTAAAGCAGAACAGATGTGTGAGAAATTAAAAGAAAAAGAACTTACTGCTAGATATGAAGCAAGGCTGTTGAATGACCTTTATAAAGACTGTGAAAGATTAATCTCATTTACCCAGACTAAAACAAAGTCAATGGTAGATGATAGAATAAGAACTAATTTATAACTTGACTAAAATGAAAAACAAATACAAAGTAAGAAAATTATATACCTCTGGCGTTCCAGTAAAGGAAATATCCGAGATGCTTGGCGTAACACGTGAGGCTATATACCAGAAACTAAGAGGTGCAAAAG
>Ga0116182_1003289_pt1 | contig 15129 bp, 17 predicted proteins | sample AD_UKC077_MetaG_FD_89805 | JGI IMG/M metagenome (GOLD analysis project Ga0116182, IMG submission 89805) | Active sludge microbial communities of municipal wastewater-treating anaerobic digesters from USA - AD_UKC077_MetaG | ecosystem: Engineered > Bioreactor > Anaerobic > Digestate | place: USA...
ATCGAATATTGTTTGCTTCTGCTCCTTTGTTAATAACTATATTAGTTAGATAATCCTTCATGTCAAACAATCTAACTTCTTTAGCATATGTAAACATTTTAGGAATTGCACCTATTTGACTCAAAAATCTATTAAATTTAGTTAATATTTTTTCATTTTCAAATTGAATATTATTATTTTTTTTAGTTATATATGCATTTACAAAAACGAGTACTATTACAACAAGAACAATTAAAACATTTAAAGATGCTAATATAGTAAAAATAACAAGCAAGGAAAGAAAGGCAGATAACATTTCACATGTTTTATCAATAAAGCTTATTGAATTACTAAAAGTAGTATTCGCTCTATAAATCAAATCTTGTATATCAGGATTTTCGAATACTTCATAATCCATCATCATGATATGATAATCAAATTTCTTACCAAATTTTAACGATAAATCCAGTTTTATTTTTTGTAAATATGTATTAATTATTTTTAAAAATAATTTATCAAAAATAGGGATAGTGATAATCATCAAAACATAAAATAATAAATTATTAATATTTTTATCTTGAACTAATTCATTAATAATTAAACCAGGAAAAACTAAAAATACAACTTTTGGAATTACGCTATAAAGTGATAGTAAAATTTTAATAACAAAATAAATACGTCCTTTTTTCTCTTTACATGTTATTTTTAACATATATATGTAATTTTTTATCACATTAATTAATCTTTGACTTTTACTTTTCAATTTTATCTCCTCTCTTTCGAAACTTTTTATTTTAACTCATACTATTTTAATAACCTTTCTTTTAGTTCTCATATCAAAATTGTCAGTTATAAAAATTATTTTAAAATCAATATTCTTACAATAATTTTTCTTGTTAAATAATTCATTCAATGTCTTAGAAATCACGTTTGACCAATTCTGATATTTCTTATCAATTCCAATTTCACAATATAAAGTATTTTCTTTAGTATTAAAAGTATATAGATAATTTTTAATGACATCATTGTACGTATTAATAATTTCACCCATTATTTCAACCAAAAAATATGGATTAATTTCATGGTCTTCTACTTTAATAATTTCATATTTTCTTCCAAAAATGGAAGAAATTATAGGAGTATCTTCGCCACACATACATTTTGTTTCTAGTATTTCTATTATATCATCAATTATAATACGCAAGAATTGAATTCAATTTTTGTCTTATCAACTCTCTACAAGTTAATACTTTTTCTTGACTCACTAATGAAGTATGAGCACATTCATTTCTTAGTTTAACAATATAGAATAATTGCTCATGAAATTTCTCTCCAAAAAACATTGAATCAAAAGCCATATTCAAAAAAATTTCTAAAATCTTTATAGATAGCAATTTTAGGTTTCTTTGCCAGCACTCTAGTTAAAACATAAGACATTTTTCCTAATTCAAATTTCCAATTATCAGGTTCAGCCGGATATTCATTTAAACATTGTTCCAAGAATTCTATAAATTGTTTTGATTCTTCATTTTCATAGCACTCATGAAATGTTTCACTAAGATTCACTTCCTTTTCAATCAAGTTTTTTATGTAGCTCTTGAACAGTTTTTCAAACATTTTTTTCCAAAGTTCTACAGTATTCGATCATCGCAGGTGCAAAATCTACTCCATTATGTTTTTCTAACTGATTAAACAAGAATACTCCTGTAGGTAAAAACTGACGTGAATCGTCTTCTAGTTTCTCCCAATTAGGTGTCACCCATTCTTTTGCTTCTGGAATTGATGAAACAATTGTTCTACTCGAAATAGTTTCAGTGATTTTATTATGAATTTTTTCTATAATATTTTCCAATTTATCTTCATCATTAATATCAAATCCTAATTCACTTTGTATTGATTTAATGGCTTTTTGTAAATTTAACACTTCTTCTTCAAGTTCTTTAATTTCTGACGAACTCTTAGTAAAATTATCATACTTAATATCATTTGTACCTTCTTTAAAAGTATCAACATCGTAATCATCATGTGGAATACTTCAAATCAAATTATTATCTTTGCAATTGGAAGAAATAATAGACACCCATAATCTATCCAGTTTTTGAGCACACATTGTAAATATTCCATCACGTTCAAACGGACATAATACATGATCACACTCTGAAGAAAAAAGATTTATTAATCGTAACATATTTTGTTCAGAAATTAAACTAGAACTATAATCATTATTCCAAATAGAATTTATCGGAATAAAGCTTTCATCATGGTACTTCATAATATACTCTGAATCTGCATCATTTATTGTTTTCTTTTTTCTATTTAAAACGTGTATTTTTTTAAAATGACGTCCTGTCGAATCAATAAATGGATAATTTGATATGTCATCTTTTTCACACAATTTGTTGAAATCAAACTCTGAATTTTTACTACAGCAATATAATATTAGGTGAGGCGATGCCCATTTTTTCAAAAAGCTTCTTTCTTTATTATTTATTACTATTTGTATAATATTATCAAAAAAATGCTCCAATATCATTTGATAGTTATAATCTTTATTCATTGTTTAAATAGTTAAAAAACATAAAAAACCATCATTGTTTAATAATCGATATGAAGATTCAACAATATGACCAATATGCATTCCATATTCTTTATTTCTTTTTTCATAACCTTCATATGTGAATCCAAATCCGCCACTATTAAAAGGTGGATCTATATAAATCATCTTAAAATAATTAGCAGGCATCGTTTCCATTATTTTTAATGAATCATTGTCACTAATAATCAATTATTTATTCATATTCCACCTTCCTAATCTGTATCAATTGTATTATACCGTATTTTCAAAAATTCTTCCAATCAAAATATACAATTAATAAAATAATAACAAAAAAAGTAAATCGTATAAAAATGACTCCAAATCGTGTAAATCGTGTAAAATCAATTGTAATCGTGTAAACTTTATTATATCTACTAATTCCTCCGACTATTTTTAGATTAATAATTGTACTAGATTTACTAATAAAGGCTAAAAATACCCCTAAATATGAAAAAAATGACACAATTCAAGCCAATTTATCGACTTTTTATTGTATCATTTTAGTACATCTAATATGTGTTTGTTGACCTATTTTGATACAACAACGCACCCCTAGCAAAAATCACGCACCCTTAGGTAATTTTACGCACCCTTGCATGAATTTACGCACCCCTAGAATATATATGACAAGTGCACTCATATAATTTGAATGCACCTCTAATAAATTAAGAATCATTACTTCACCTTTTCTAAATAATATTTAGGATTTTTTGTAAATAATGAATTTGAAACATCAATAAGCTCATAATCAAATTTTATTCCATATTTCTCATTCACTATTTTTATAAGATCGCTATTTCTTATAAACTCTATTTCTTCTTGTAATTCAGCATACTTTTCAGACAATTCAACACTCATTACATTATTATTAGGTTTAAAGAATATATACTTTAATGTACAAGTTTCAAGTGGTTCTTTGCTTAACTTAATAAGAGCACATAAATGAGTAAATAACTGTTTCACATCAAACATTAGGTTATAATATAATTCGTCTTTCTTATTTGTATTACTAATTTTCAGATTTAGAAGAGTCTCTTCAATTTTATCATTTGAAACATTCGAATTTATACCAAAGTAGTTTTTTAGCAATGGAACATAACTTTTTGAAAGTTTTTCTTTTTTCTCGAATATTTCCTGACATTTACATTCAAAGCAAATTCTTTCTAGACTATAATATGCATCTAGCTGTGCATCATTTATGTTAGCTTTATTCCATTTCTTAGAATTTGTTGTACCATTTAACAAATGTCATTCAAGTTTTATATTATTAGGATCATATTTAGAGCATAAGTAAAGAAACCCTAATCTTGCACTAGATGCAAGAGAACCTATTTTATAATATGGATATCCAATCTTTGAATAACTCAATTTAAACTCTTTAGATTCTCTTTTTGTTTTAAATCCATTATCATTAGTACTATTTTTAATCGTTTCATTTAAAATATCTAAATAATCCATAGCTACTACCCTACCTTGTATTTATATACTCTTATTTCTTATTACTAGTATTTTGAGTTCCTTGATAATTTGAATTATTTGGATTACATTGGTTCGCATGGTTATTGTTATTTGCTTGATGTACTGAATTATTTGGATTGTTATGATTAGAGTAATGATTCAACGTTCGTTGAATTCGTAAAAAGTCTGAAAATAGACATTTTATGTAGGTTGTATTCGTAAAAAGTCTGTGAACGCATAAAAAAAGCCACCTTTAGCACTTTTTATGCCTTAGGTGGTTATCTTTATTCTTTTTTTATTTAAATGCTATTTTATCACCAATAAATTCAATTATTTTTTCTTCAGTCATTGTATCTTTATTTGTAATAAAAATATCAACTAGTGTGTCATAATCAGATTGAACTTTTCCTAATGCTTTTGCATCTAAAGTGACGTTTAAAGTAACGTTTGCATTAGTGCTTTTAACATCATTTTGTAAAGTTGCATAGTTTTCTTCTTGAACAAATAACATTGGAACTTCAACAGCTACTTCTTCATATACTTTATCTGTTTCATTGTATATATAGAAATACTGTGTTCTAAATTCAATATCAAATCTTCTTGATAACATTTTAGTACCTAAGCCACCAACTTTTTTAGTTTCCCATGCTGATGTTTGATTGTTTACATAAAATGCGGCATCAGTTGAATCAGTTGCTTCAACATATTTTATTGATGTAATACCACTAACATTTGATAAATCAAACCATAAAGTATTGTATGTAATACTTGATAAAGTTTCTCGAACTTCGTAACTTAATAACTCTCCTGATTCAACACTATATAGTTCGCTAATATAACCTGTGAATCCTATCATTCCACCAGCTTTATTACCAACTACTGATAAATATTCATCATCAATATAGAAATCAACTGCTGAAGAAATACCTTTTCCTGACACTGATAAAAACTCGTTAATATGTCCTTCTACTGCTCCATCTTCATCTCTTTCAACAGAAAAATATGCTTTTCTAACACCTAAATACTTGATTGCAAAAGTATATGAGTTTTCACTAATTTCATAATACAAAGCATTTGCGTCCCCTATTTGGACTCTCACTTCTTTCTCTTGAGTTTCTATGTTCATTGACAAAGCTATTTGAATTGATTGTTCTCCTAATGCAGGTAATGTTGCAGTATAATCTAAAACATAATAAATTATTGTTCCATCAAAATTAATTGTTACAGAATAGATTCCACTAGCAAAATTATAGTTTGCTGTATCAGCAGGGTTTTGATCTAAATAATTATTAAATGCTGTTATGGAAGTAGTTGTCAAACCTTCTACAGCAGTTAATACATTAAAGAATGTATTAGATTGTTGGATATTCTCTAAAACCATATGCCATTGTTCACCGAATCCATTAGCTTTAATGTTAGATACTTGTACGAAATCACTATAACTTGTTGTTAAACTAGATTCATTAACTAAATTGGCGCTATATCCTGGCCTTAAGGATTCTGGTATATAACTATATGGATTAAGTTCATAACCATCTAATAATGCTTGTAAGTAGGCAAGCATTTGTGTTTGTTCATTCCATGATGCATATAATGTTGTATCCTTAGTAAGCACTAGTGGCCATTCAACGGCAGTAGTTAATGCTTCATCTGTACACCAACAAACAAATTTATATCCTTCTTTTGTTGGATTCTCTGGGCATTCAACACTTGTATTATAATCACTAGTTATATTAGTAATTTCAGTTCCATCATTAGAATCAAAAGTAATTGTGTATTGTTGTTTAACTTGACTAACAATTGCATAATACGTTTTGTCTACGCTTGCTGCAGGTAAAGTTTGTATAACTGATCCACCTATTGTTTCGCTCCAACCATCAAAAGAATAATTCCATTCTTGAGTATCGTCTTTATTATAAGTCATTGAAGGAACTACACCTTCTTCAACTTGTTTTGCTTCTAGTAATGATCCAGCTTCATCATAAAATGTTATTGTAAAATATGCCTTTTCTTCACTACCACATCCTACCATCATAAAAGCACAAAAGCACAATAACAATGCAACAAAAATTTTATTTCCTCTCTTCATTTCATTTGTCCTTTCTTTATATTAAATCTATTTCTTCTGGTCTTTTGAAGTTCTTAATGATTGCAAACGGATATGTAAACACAGAAAGTACTAATCCAAGTAATATAGCAAATGCTCCACATATCAATGCTAGTATTATTCCTAGTATCCAGAATAATAGTTTTACTGTTAATAACCAGATTAATCCGTCTAGATCTAGTGTAAATATTACTCCTGGCATTCTAACAAAGCCCCAACTAAATATTGATAATGTCATTTCTCCAATAAAATTATTACCTAATATTAAACATGATAAATATGTAAACGCCACAATTGCCAATCCAACATTAGGTAAAATCACTGACGAATCTTTATTAGAAATAGCAGTAGCAATCGTGATTGCTATCCATCCTCCTGATATAAGTCCACCTATCCAAAATGATTTTTTTCTTCTTGAGATTGATTTCGCAATCTTTTGTTGCTTTAACATTTCTTCTTTCTTCTTCAGACATTCTTTACATGAAACATGTCCTGTTTGTTGTCTCCCGGTTGTCCATCTATAAATATTACTTGATTCATATATTGGTTTATTACAAACCTCGCAAACTCCTAAAACTGGTTTGACTGGTTCATTGTAAACATACTTTGTCTCAACTCTCACCTCAGGTTCTTTAACTGCATTCCCTACCAACTCATCAACACTAACATTGAATATTTTTGCCATATCCGTTAATGTAGTTATCGAAGGTTCAACTTCCCCATTCTCCCATCTAGATACAGCTTGTGCTGTAACAAACAGCTTATCTGCTAAATCCTTTTGAATCATATTACTACTTTGTCTAAATTTTTTGATGTTATCTCCAATCATATTTTGTCCCTCCTTGACAATAATAGTATAAACATTTTGTTGTTTTTAGTAAATTAACCTATTGTTGAAACGACTAAACAAAATGTTGAATTCACCTATTATTCTAATATTTTCTCTCATTTATAGAAATTTCCATTGATCCTTCCATCAGTATTGAAAGAATAATCTGGAACTCCTAAACCTAACTCATCATAAAATTCAACCATTCCTTCTTCTTCACGAACGTAACTTAATTTCATAATATCAATCTCCTTATTTCCACCATTTTCTTATTGTTAAAAAAGAACACCTTATTTACTGTAAATATTCTATAATCATTATAGCACTTTTTTATCAATTAGTCCATAAAATAATTAATAAAGAGCACTTAATTATTTATTTTCCTCAAATCGTTAAATAGTAGCCTAATCGCTAAAAAGTTGAGTAATCGTTCAAAAGTAGTATATAAAAAGAAAAAAATACCAGTAAATATCATAAATTATGAATACTACTGATCTCTTAAAAACTGGCGGATAGGAGTTTTTTTCCTTTCTGCCAAAGAAAAAAGGCCTGATAACTATATATCAAACCTATGCTTTCAATATGGCTTTGATTACCTATTTTGATACAATTACGCACCCTTCAGTAATTTTACGCACCCTAGATGGCAAATCACGCACCCTTGACTAGTTTTACGCACCCCTAGTTTATTATATTTTCACAGGGTATAGTTTTCCCAGAAACATACGCTATTACTTAATCTTCTTTCTGTAATCCATCATTCATCATTTATAGATAGATTGACATGCTTAACTTTGTTAGGACGAATAATTTAATACAATACGTACCCCTTTAAAAAAGTTCGTCCACCTCAAGACATAAACATAATAATTACTATATGTAATTTAAATCTAACTTAGAAATTTTCTGTGTGCTAACTTTACATTATTTTGTTCTACCATAGCATATTGCAGAGTAGTATCAACTTTTGTATGACCTAACATGTGTTGGACTTGTTCAATTGGCATTCCTTTATCTATTGCTTTAGTTGCCAGTGTTCTTCTAAACTTATGGGGATGAACTTTATCTATATTTAATCTTATGCCTAGTTTTCTTACTCTAATTTCAATTCCACTTATATTTAATCTAGTATAAGGTTTTTTTAGATGGACAAATAAAGCCTCATTACCATCCTTTCTTGATGAAATATATTCCTCTAAATGTAGTTTTGTTTTTGCATCAAAATAAGCCTTACGTTCTTTGTCACCTTTTCCAAAAACAATACATTCTCTACTATTAAAATTGATATCAGATATATTTAAATTTACTAATTCCCCAACTCTTATACCACTAGAAATTAGTAAATCTATAATTGCTAAGTCTCTTAAGTTATCACAATTATCCCTTAGTATCTCAATACTCTCATCAGATAAAGTTTCTTTTACAATTTTACCAGTTCTAATTTTATGTATTTTTTTGATTGGATTTTTTATAATAAAATCTTCTTCTTCCAACCATTTAAAAAAAGTTGATAGAACCCTCCTGATATTATCAATTGTTGTTTTTGAAGCTTTACTGTTTTTTTGATAGTTATCAAGGTATCCTCTAATATCTTCAGTTGTTAGATGTAAGATTTCCTTATTTAGATTATTTAATATTATATTTAGAGTGTACTGATAATAACTAATTGTTTTTTTCGAGCATCCTTCAACTCTCTTTGATGAAATGAATGAATCAATTAAAGAAGTGTTAATACTAGCATTTTTATCATTTTCGTATATCTTTTCTATTTTTAAATTACATAAACTTTTTTCTAAAGCATCTTTTAACTTTTTAAGCTGCTGGTTGTTTAATTCAACAACCATTTCTTTTAGAACATTTGAAATTATTGCATTTTGCATTTAAAAAACCTCCTAATAGATGTAGGTTCTACATTAATTAAGAGGTTTATTATTTTAATTAATCGAGCGACAAATTGGAATTATTTGAGCTATAGAATTATTTTAAATCTCAATCCCAATACATGCTATTAGCAAAAACATGAGTAAGTAAAATAGAATATAAAATTAACATCACAATACTTACGATAAATAATATTATATTTTTCTTGCTTTTTAATTGAATATTTTTCAGAAAATTTAATACGAAGATTAAAATCGTAGTAATTCCTACTAATATCCAAAAAATATTAGTTATGTTATTGGCATTAAAATCAGGTTTGTCACAAGGACACCCGAATAGCTTGACAATTAAAATGTAATTGACAAACTTATATGGAAAATATAATACAGGATAGACCAAAACAGGATAATAAACTTTTAACCACTTTTTCATGTAATCCCCCTTTAATATTTATCTTTTAACCGATAAAATAACAATTAATCGTTCAATACAATAAATTACAAGTTATCTTTTAATGCTAGTTATTTGAATATATTTTACTGTAATCAATATTTGTTTTTTTAATTGAAACATAGGTTGTATTTTTGTTATCATTTCTTAAATAAATATAGTCATCTACGAAATAAAAAGTTCTAGATACATCATCATAGGTTTTAACATAAACAATCAGACTTGTATCAGTAATTCTTTCAGAAATATTTGAATCAATAATTTCATATTCAATATCTAAATGGCTATAAAATTTTTTATCAAATTCCCACATATAAGATTGAAGTAATGATGTGTTGCAAACAGCGCTTTCTATATCCTTTATTTCAAAGCCAGCTGCCTTTAGCCATTGACCTTTTAATACAACAGTCGGAACTTGAGTATAGTTACCTCCACCTATTGATTGTTCCATATACTTTTAGCCTTTTTTCTCTTTATAAAGCCATCTTTTTTTGGAGATAATTCACATGTTTTTTTAAAAAATTGGGCTTCTTTGAATTTTAAAACAAATTATTAATCTTTACAAAAAAAGCTCTTTCTACGGGTGAGAAGAGCATTTGGACTAAATCATTTCTAAACAGTTTATAGATAGCTGTTGGTTTTCAATACTTATGATAGTCAAATCCGCCTTATCTACTTTAGTCTGTTCTTCAACTTTAATTGATTTAGGGACTCAGTTAATTTATCTCCGTAATACAACGAGCCACAAATATACTTGTCCATCAACGATAAAAGAATAGCTAGTTCGTTGGGAAAAGAATCAAACCCCTTGAATACCTGAGATCTATTATTATCGTGTTTCACATTTAAAATCCATACTACTTTCTTCATCCCTGCAGCACCATCAACATAAAGAGGTTTCCAACTGTTGAAGTCGATAACTTTTTCGAGTTCTGTAAAAAATAAATCACATATTTCTTTTTCGTGATCTTCAGTATAAATTAAATTTAAATATCCATTTTTGTCAGTTGGTGTCACATAAAAACGTTTATGATTACCCCATTTGTTTAATCCAATAGAAGCTTCGATTTTTTCATTAGTGTCATGTGCTTCAAACTCAATATAATTTACCATGTTTAATATTAACGTCTTCTTAATATGCTGATTATTAAGAATGCTCTCCTCTATTATAATTTTTGTCTTGATTAGATCTAAATCCAGTAATCTTCTGCATTAAAGCCATTTAGTTCCCAAGCAGCTAGAATTTGAATTTTCTCATATTTTGAATTTTTTGATAGGTAACTAAGAATTTCAGATGATCTGATGGTGTTTTGCTTTGTTTCAATCCCTCTTTTTAAACAACAACCTATAATATATAAACTAATCTCATTTTGAGTTGTATTTGCCAACATATCATGTATTTTGAAAGCAATATCATTGTGACCGTTGATTGAAAAAACATAACTATGAACAATTAGCTCATTTGATAATCTTTCGACTTCATGATTATTGCCTAAATCTAAATGAGAACCTAACTCATAAAGTTTGTTGTTAAAATAATCTACAGCTTGTTTTCTATCAAAAAAGTATAATTCTAGTGATAATTGGCTGTTCTTACTTATGATTCTTTTTATTATTTTATCTATTGTCATTTTTTAATTACCTCTTTTGGTCTAATTATTCTAAAACTGCTATTTAAAATTTATCTAACTAGCTATAGCTTACTATGTTGGTGCTTTCATGTCAATAAGGTGGACACAACAAGTAAGAAATTATTATTGTTAATGCTTACTAAAGCGAACAAAGCTAGAATCCATAAGTCTACAATATCTTATATTATTTGCTATTTCTAATTTTTGTCTATCCTAAATCTTCTTAAATGTTGTTTTTACCCTATTAATCGATAAATAACAAAAGACCACATAATATATCAAAGAAAACACGATAAATACATTTGAAATGATTGCATTAAAATCAATATCCAAAATTACAGATTCAATTACGAGATTTCTAATGACTAAGTGTCCCTGTAAATAGAAGAAAAAATTAATAACAAAGGAAATAAGAATGAAGCCCAATATATTGTAATTATAGACTTTTGATTTTGATATCTTTTCTGATAATTCAAAACTCAATTCAAACAATAAAAACAGACTCACTTGTATAAAAAATAGACCAAACAAAATAAAGTTTACCAATAAAACTTTTTGAACAATTGTGAAAAGGACTAAATAGACTAAAAATAACAGAGTCGAATATAAACTAATATAATTAAATTTGAGAAAATTTGAGAAAATTTTTCTAGAAAAACCGTCATTATTGTTTTCTTTATGTTTATCATTATATATTGAGTGTTTTTTAGTTTCATCGCTCTTCAATATTTTTTTTACAGCATCAAAGTTATCTAGAATAAAATTATAAGCATCATTTAGTTCTATAAATTTCGAATTGCTGTTGTTTGATTTGTTCAAATCAGGATGGAATAATTTAGATCTAGTTTTATAGCTTGAGATAATATCATTTTTAGTAAAGTCAATATCTAGGGGAATTGCTAATATACTTAAGTATCTTCTTACTTGATTAATATCCATTTGACTACCTCCATATGTTTCACCTAATACATCTTAATTATATTGCTAAATCTTTAATATCACTACTTATTCTACGTGTATGCTAAATTGTACTAAATCTGTGTTGTTTTTGACTAACATTAACATAAATTCATAAGCTGGATAATTATCCTCACAATACTGTAACTCTCATCAAATATATATTCTAGATTTGTGTCATATGCATAAATGTTCGAATGATGAAATTTCGAGTTTCTTATCTCCGTGTTCCAATTTTGGAAACTTCTAGATATTTTGTGCATTAAGTGCTGCAATTCGCTGTCCTCTAAAATCACAGGCAGAATATTTAAAACAATATGTTGCGATAAATTGCCAATAGTGAGCTTTTCTTTCCAAGTATTTTCTGATAGTAAGTAGTTCTTATTTTGATTGCCAATAATTATATCAGAGTAAAATGATGCCTTGCTATGATGATACCACTCTATAAATCCCTTTAACATCTGCTCTGTCCCTTTTAATAGTCCTGTTATAATTGGAGTCAATTCCATGTTGTCGTAGCTGTTAGCATCTTCAATGTGAACTTTGTACATAAATTCTGATGTTGCATATAATCTAAGAAATTCAGATTTTTCACTTAGCTTTTTTATATAGTCTCGTTGCAAACTTAAAGGAATATCAACGCCAAAATAACGATGGCTTTTATTGGTGATTTTATCGATTGCACACTCTATGAAGGTTGATTCGTTTTTATAACCTGATTTTTTGCTAATACCTTCTAATTCTGATACATATTTGTCTATGATCTTTTTATTTTCATAATCAACAATATCATTGTACATATTTATCATTTTTTCGGTAATTTCATATTTATAGCAATCAAGATAATAAACTTTCATATAAGTTTCTAAAGTATACAGGAATGAGTCAGGATACTCGAATCCATCTTCGTCAACTTCGAAAGAAACATTTTTTTTCAAAATTGATATTTTCAATCTTTCTAGATCAATTATTTCTAAATATTTGCTCTCTTGATCATAAATTATTGATTTAATAACCTCTTTCTGTCTTGAACATAATTCTTCAATTTCTTGTCGTAAGCTATTTGATATGCTGCACTTTTCACTATCTGATAAAGTTTCATACCATCTTTCGATTTCGGAAAGTGTTCTATGTTTTAAATGAATTATTCTATCATAGATTTTTACAAAGATTCTTTTGTACTCTTTATAGACGAAATTGTTTTTACTCGACCTGTCAATTTCAATACCTAAAATCAGAAGTAAAAAATGATCGTCAATTTTAACGTAGCCTTCTTCTATTGCCCGAAAAGCATCTTCTTGATCATAATCGTCAGTTTTAGATATCATTTCTAAGAGTATCTGATTGAGGCGTACTTGTAAATTTCTGTCCTCTTTTGATAAATTGAAATGTTTGCTTGGCAGCAATTTTGGAGTTATTGTCTCATCGATATTAAAGAAATTGTTTGCTCTAAATAAAGAACATATAATATTTCTTGTGTTTTTTTCTTTTAAACTAAAGTGATTTTTAAGTGTGGCTTCCAACACACACAAATGGTTTTTCAAATATTCAGAATATTTTGTATCAAGACTGTACTGTGGCAAGTCATACGAAAAAGAGTCATAAAATGTTTTACCAAGAAAAGCTAGTTTCTTATCACAATCAACATTGGTGTTTTTCGTGACTGTGTTATAAACATAATTAAAAGCAACTTGCTCAAGATTTAATAGATATGCGCCTTTATTTTTCTCAAGAAAGTTTTTAATGGCCTTAAAGTTACTAATAATAGTACTTTCGAATATTTTCTTGCTTGATAAGTCAATAATAAAATCAACATTCATCGCGTTTAAATATGAAAAGTAAAATTCATTGATATCATTATACTTAAAACTAAATATAGATTTAGATAATTTTTGATAATAATCTATTAGTGCAGATGGAAAAATTGAAAGTTCTTCATCATAGGGGTATTCATCAAGTTCCTCTAATATTTTCAACCCTTTAAGTTCTAAAAAATTGATAAATTCATCTATGTGCAGATAAAAATCCATATATCTATTAATGTTAAAAAGAGCACTTATACTCTTAAAAAAATGTGTTAGAATCATCTCGTAAAAGTCTTCGTTTTTTATATAAATATCTCTCTGGTTGTGTAGTTCTACAAAACCATCAGATCTTGTTTTTGCAATATTTTTCTGATATCCGGAACATATTAAAAATTGTTTTAAAATACTTTCATGTATTCTAATTAAATCGTTCATATATTGTCCTCCGCTAAACTCACCTATTCAAAAAGAAACTTATTTTTCATTTATCGATTAAACTCTAGTTGTTAATATTTTATCATCATATTCCTGTCAAATCATTTCTAAAATTAAATTTTCACTATAATTAACAGCATCTTTCTCAATACTTAATTGATTATATGTTTCAATATCATACGCTGGGCTTATAAATTGATAAAATTCCGTTTGCAAATATTTACTTCTTTTATATTATGCTTCTTAAATACTAAATCAGGAAAATCAACTTGTTTATTTTGATATGCATTCCGTATCTCATTTGCAATCACTCTAATGATCTCTATAACATCTGCCCCTCTAAGCCAAACTACATTGATGTTAAATTACAAAATATACTCAATAGAAATAACTTTGTTTTCAGGCGTGAGATATTTTAGAGTGAGACACCTTAGAAGTTCATGGGAGGGGCTAAAATTCAAATCACCTAATATATACATGTAAGACAATTTACATGTTATTTTTTTATTTATAAGTGATTGTCCACTATAATAAACTTATGATGATATCACAGACTAGTATTCTATGCTCCTTACAGCATTAATGACTGGTTAATAAAGGATATAGCTGTGACTTTAATTAAATATGGTTATGAGTTGGATACGGCAATTAATGACTGGTCATTTCCTATTAGGTTACATAGATTAAAGCCCGCAGTGCTAAGCTTGTATATCAATCATAGAAAGGTAGGTTTTATTATGATTTTAGTGGGTATTGATGTCGCCTCAAAGAAACATGACATCGTTATCACCAATCATTTAGGTGAAATTTTTAACAAGCACTTTACCATTGAGAATTCACGCTTAGGATATAAAAAACTCCTTAGCGAGATTTCATTGGCCAAAGAGTTCTTCAAAGATTCTAATGTGCGTATAGGGCTTGAATCAACTGGACATTACTCTAGAAATATCTTACACTTCTTAATCCTCGAGGGATATGATGTAATGTTTATTAATCCATTA
>Ga0116182_1003301_pt1 | contig 15103 bp, 14 predicted proteins | sample AD_UKC077_MetaG_FD_89805 | JGI IMG/M metagenome (GOLD analysis project Ga0116182, IMG submission 89805) | Active sludge microbial communities of municipal wastewater-treating anaerobic digesters from USA - AD_UKC077_MetaG | ecosystem: Engineered > Bioreactor > Anaerobic > Digestate | place: USA...
ACATTTAATGAGAAGACGGATAATTCACTTAGTTTGTGAATCTTTTTGATATATATTTACTATTTAACTTGATTAAGAATAGTTAATCTCCTTGTTTTGATGGTGGTGGTTAGGCAAGGAACACCTCAACTCCGCTTGCTTAGCGCTTATCAATTTCTTGCTTCATCAGTTTGCTAGCAAGAGCGGGATTAACTTTTCCTTTTGTCTTTTTCATAACTTGTCCGACTAAGAACCCCATAGCCCGATCTTTACCTGCTTTAATGTCATCAATTACATTTAAATTTTCATTAATTACTTCGTTAATAACACTAAGGATAAAGTCAGTATCACTAACTTGCATTAAATTAAGTGCTTTCGCTTTTATTTCGGGGTCTTCATTAGTTTCAATAATGTGCGCAAATAATTCACGCGCTTGGCTATTTGAAATCGTGCCATTATCTATTAAATTCACTAATTTAGAGGTGTTTTGCGGGGATAATGCTACACTTTTAGCGTTTTTCCCTTCTTTATTTAAGTACGAACTAAATTCACCAATAACCCAATTAATTAGTGTCTTATAGTTTTTAACATCCCTCGCTGCTTCATCAAAATAACTTGTTAAATCTTTATCTTGTAGCAAGATATTTACTTCATGAGCGTTAAGTTTAAATTCTTCAAAATAGCGTTCACGCTTTACGCTCGGTAACTCTTTCATTTCCCTAATTGTTGCATCAATAAATTCCTTGCTTAAAGAAATTGGTAAAATATTTCCTTCAGGAATATATCGATAATCAACGCTTTCATCTTTTTTACGCATTGTAATTGTATCTTTAAGGGCATCGTCATACCGCCGTGTCTCACTTTCAACTTCAAGCCCTTTATCAAGTAATTCACTTTGCCGTTTAATTTCTGTTTCAATTGCTTTGCCAATATTAGAAATTGAGTTCATATTTTTAATTTCTACTTTATTACCAAACTTTGAAACTCCCACAGGGCGAAGTGAAATATTAACATCACAGCGTAGTGATCCTTCTTCCATTTTTCCGTCACTTATTTCGAGGAATGTGACGATTTCACGCACTGCTTCCACAAACGCCATTGCTTCGTCAGCACTTCTTAAGTCTGGTTCTGTGACAAGTTCCACAAGCGGATTACCAGCGCGGTTATAGTCAATAAGTGTAACTTCACCAAGGTGAATCTGTTTAGCGGTATCTTCTTCCATGTGGATGCGTTCAATCCGAATGCGTTTTTTAGTGTCATTAACATAAATATCTAAATAACCATTACTACCAATTGGCCGTCTTTGTTGGGTGATTTGATAACCTTTTGGTAAATCACTATAAAAATAATTTTTGCGATCAAAATGTAATTCATCATCAATTTCCATATTTAAAGCGTGACCTAACATAATTGCATTTTGCACTGCCTTTTTATTTACCGTTGGTAATGTGCCAGGAAAAGCCATATCAACAACACTAACATTGCTGTTCGCAGGTGCATCAAAAAGACTAGAAGCGCTAGAAAACATCTTTGTGTTTGTTTTTGTTTCAATATGAATTTCTAAACCAATAATTACTTCGTATTTCATGATTTTAACCCCGCGTGTAAGTTGTAAAGCCCGGTTATTTCTTCGATTTTAAGTGCAATATTTAACACATTAAAGTCATCAAACGGTTTACCAGTTAAATTAACACCAAGCGGCAAACCTTCATCTAAAAAGTAAGGAAGGGTAAGTGAAGGATTACCACCAAAATTAGCAATAGCCATAAAGTTATTTTCGATTTCACTATGTGGTTCACTTTGTTTATCTACTGTTGGAGCGTGATTCGGTGCAGCGGGGAGCATGATGACATCATAATTTTCTAATACTTTATCCACTGCTTCAACAATTAAGCGACGTGCTTTTTGGGCACGGTCATAATATTCATTCCTATTTTCTTTCTTCAGCGCATATTGTCCTAACATTAAACGGTATTTAATCCGTGAAGAAAAGCCTTTGCCCCTTGTATTAGCAACGATCTCTTCATAACTTGCGCCTTCTTCTTTATTACCAAAGCCAATCCCTGTTAAACATGCGTTACTTACATTAGCTTCGGCACAGCTTAAGATAAAGTAAGTTGGAAATATCGCCGCTAGCAGGTCTTTATCAAACGGAACAAAGTCCACAACTGCTCCCGCTTGGCGAAGTTTATCGACTAGATTATGAAATTCTTTAATTAATAATTTATTTTTCATTAACGCAAAAATAGGTTCTAATACTGCAACTTTTTTGCCCTTTAAAGTTGCATCTTTCTCTGTTTTAAAGGGAACATTCATTACTGAAGTTGCATCTTTTTTATCGTAACCCCTCGTCTTTTCAAAAAGTACACGCGCTTCACTAACACTGCGGGTAAAAAATCCAACATGGTCTAAAGTTGGCATAAATGCGAATAGACCAAAACGCGAAATTTCGCCCCATGTTGGTTTAAAGCCAACGAGTCCAGCAAAGCTTGCGGGCTTACGGATTGAGTCTCCCGTATCACTACCAACCGCAAAAGGAACATACCCACTAGCGACCCCACTAGCGCTACCGCTACTAGAACCACCGACAATTCGTGTTCTTTCTTTACCATACGGATTATATGTTATCCCTTTGTGACCAGTTTCACCGCGGCCACCCATCCCAAATTCATCAAGTGTTGTTTTTGCAACAGGAATTGCTTTAGCAGCTAAAAGTTTATCAATAACTTCAGCATTGCAAAGCGGTATAAAGCCGTTAAGTATATTACTACTGCCTGTTGTTTCAATGCCTTTCATTGCGATATTATCTTTGACTAAAAAAGGAATTCCCCATAGTAAATTATCTTTTTCAACTTTAGTAAGACTTTGCGCCATACTGCGTGCTTCGTCATACATTGTTTTTTCTAAAATGTTGTTTTTATCTTTTGTTAAGGCTTCAATTACTTCATTAACAACATCTAATGGTGTTGCTTTACCCGACACATATAATTCATGAAGTTCCGCCATTGTTAAACCTAGGTAGCGCATATTATTTCACCACCTTTGGGATAACGACAAAAGTGTCTTTTGCGTTTTTACTATTTTTTAATATCTCTTTAGCGCCAGGACTTTCTTCCGGCGTGTCTTCTTTTAAATATGTTTGTGTTACTTTAAAAGGGAACACCATTGGTTCTTTTTCATCAATATTAGGTAAAGCTTCTAAAAGCTTCGCTAATTCTTTAAAGTAAGCAAATTCTGCGGCAAAAGTGGCTTCTTCTTCAGGAGTAAGCGTTATTAATATCTCTGCTGCTAACTTTCTTATTTCTTCTTTATTCATAATTATCCTCGCTAGTAATATATCATGCTTCGCTAATTAATTTTAGCAATTGTTCTTCGTTTAATATATCAATATTAAGTTCTTGCGCTTTTGTTAATTTGCTACCAGCGTCTTCGCCAGCAACAACAAGTGAAGTTTTTTTACTAACACTGCCCGCTACTTTAGCGCCTAAATTTTCTAAGAGAGCGGTTAATTCGTCACGTGAATAATTTTCAAACTTACCCGTAATGACAATTGTCTTACCAGAGAAGAAAGTATTATCTTTTTTAACGGACCCTAGATAATCCGTGTTTAAGCCGAACTCTTTTAGTTTAGTAATTAACGCTAAATTTTGTTCATTACTAAAGTAAGACACAATTGAAGAAGCAGCAACTGGACCGATATCTCTAATTGTTAAAAGTTCTGCTTCAGTAGCGCAACTAAGTGCGTCTAAAGTCATATACTTCTCGGCTAGAATCTTACTTGTTTTCGCTCCTAATTCTTTAATCCCTAAACCAAACACTAATTTTTCTAAAGACTTTTCTTTACTTTTTTCAATAGCGTTTAATAAGTTATCAACTGATTTTTCACCAAAGCCTTCAATCTGCATTAATTCTTCTCTTTTAGTGTGCAGTGTATAAATATCAGCAATATTAGTAATTAATCTTTGTGAGAAAAGAATTTCTACAATTCTTTCGCCGAGCCCCTCAATATCCATTGCGCCGCGACTCGCAAAATGAATTAAGCCTTCTTCATAACGCGCAGGACACGACGCATTTAAACAAAAATGCAGCGGGTCTTTAAAGGTAAGCGGTTCTAAACAAACCGGACAATTTTCAATCATTACAAAATCTTTTTCGGCACCCGTTCTTTTTTCTGGTACAGCGCGCAATATTTCTGGAATAATATCACCAGCTTTACGAATAAAAACATGGTCACCTATTTTTAAGTCACGATCAGTGATAAACGCTGCATTATGTAAAGTAGCGTTTTGAATCTTTGAACCCGCGACAAATACTGGCTTAAGTGCAGCGTTTGGTGTTATTTTACCTGTTCTTCCAACCGTAAAGAAAATATCTTCAAGTATTGTTTCAACTTCTTCGGGCGGGAATTTATAAGCAGTAGCCCACCGTGGCGTTTTAGCGGTATAACCAAGTTCGTCATACTTTGTAACGTCATTAACTTTCACGACAATACCGTCGATTTCATAAGGGAAATCATGTCGTTGCGATGTTACTTTTTCAATATGCCGAATTACTTCTTCAATCCCTTTACATAATTTAATTTTGTCATTTACCTTAAATCCTAAAGTGCGTAAATAATCAAGAGCATCATAATGCGTTTTTATATTTAGTGAAAGCGGATCAACTAAGAAATACCAAAAAGCATCAAGCTTCCGACTAGCAGCAATTTTAGAATCGAGTTGACGAATTGAGCCCGCGGCGGCGTTACGCGGATTAGCAAAAAGTGCTTCACCCGTTTCTTCACGAATAGCATTTAATTCTTCCCAAGATTTTTTAGGCATAAATACTTCGCCACGCACTTCAAAACTAACTTCTTCTTTAAGTGTTAAAGGAATACTTTTAATTGTGACAATATTTGAAGTAACATCTTCCCCAACTTCACCGTCTCCTCTAGTTGCCGCATAACTTAACTTTCCGTCGATATACATTAAGCTCATCGCTAAGCCGTCAATCTTTAACTCTACGACATAATCAATGACATCTTTTTTAATAACACCGCGGACACGACGATCAAAATCACGTAAGTCATCAGCACTAAAGGCATTCGCAAGTGAAAGCATCATTGAACTATGTGTAATCTTATTAAATTCACTTGCAACAAAGCCACCAACTCTTTGGCTCGGACTTGTTTTATCAAAAGTATCGGGATGCGCTTTTTCAAGGGCAATTAATTCTTGCATTAAACTATCATATTCAGCATCACTAACACTCGAATTATTAAGGACATAATATTCATAGTTATACTTATTTAAAACTTCGCGTAAATAAAGAATTCTTGCTTTATAATCCATCTTTATTTTTTCTCCTTAAAGTATTTTGGGCTAGCGATTAGTCGCTTTACTTCGCCAGTATCAAACTTAACTTCAATTGTTGTTTGCGTTGGAAAAATGGCAGTAACAATTCCTGATCCAAATGTTTTATGTTCCACAATATCGTTAACTGCATAAGGAAAATCACTAGCGTAATCGTATTCTGCATAATTAGCGCGATAACGCGGCGCTTCTTTTTTAACTTGTTTAACACCACCTTCTTTGAGCGGTGTCCCGTATTTTGGATGATATTCTTTAATCTTCGGTGGTCCTAACCCCGCTTCACTAATAAAGCGTGATGGTCTCCCGCCGGAAGCAATCGCAAAGTTATATTGCGAACTCATTGTTAAATAAAGCCGTTTACGCGCTCTAGTAAAAGCAACGTAACATAGTCTTCTTTCTTCCTCTTCACCAGCGCGACCAGCATCAAGCAACGCTCGGTTATTTGGAAAGACACCTTCAACAAGTCCTGAAACAAAAATATAATCATACTCAAGACCTTTTGCCATATGCACAGTCATAAGCGTAATATAATCACCTTCTTCAACTTCATCTTGGGCGCTATGTAAACTAGCGTTCTCTAAATAATCATTAAAGGTTGATTCAGGATAATCATTCATAAATTGTTTGATGTCGGCAATTAAGACTTGGACGTTAGCACGCATATCTGCTTGTTTATCTTCATCTTTTTCGGTTTTAATATGTTCGTAGTAACCAACTTTTTGAATATAGTCATTAATAACAGTACTTAGTTCAAGTTTGTCATTTTGTAATTTTGTTCGTGTCTCATCCACAGCATTCATTAACGCTTTTAATTGTTCTTGTGAAGCACTTGATAAGCCAATATCTTCAACATAACGCACTGTTTCAAATAGTGAATATTCATTCTTTAACGCAGCAATTTTAAGGTTTTCCATCGCTACATTACCCATGCCACGGCGCGGGACATTAACGATTCTGCTAAAAGAAATATCATCTTTTTCATTAACTAAAATCCGCAGATACGCTAAAACATCTTTAATCTCGCGTCTTTGATAGAAACGCACGCCACCATAAATACGGTACGGAACATTCTTATGTAAAAAGTGCCGTTCAAATGGTAGTGTTAAGTAATTAGCGCGCATAAGAATTGCGACATCACGAAACGAAAAATCTTTGACGTTTAAGCGCAATGAAATAATTTGTTCATAAATCCAATTAACTTCGCGTGAATCGCTTTCTGTATATTGAACAATCACTGGTTCACCTTTTTCTTTAGCGGTAAAAAGATTTTTCTCCACTCTATTTTTGTTATGAGCAATAAGTTTATTTGCTGCATCCAAAATATATTTAGTGGAACGATAGTTTTCTTCTAGAATAATCGTTTCGGCATTTTTAAAATCACTATCAAAATTCATAATGATTCGCTCGTTAGCGCCACGCCATGTATAAATTGTTTGATCGGGATCACCCACGACATAGAGTGATGTATTTTGGTGCATTAAAAGTTTAATGAGTTTATATTGCAAATCATTAGTGTCTTGAAATTCATCAACGAGAATATAATCAAAGCGATGTTGCCATTTTTCTCTAATTGCTCTATATTCCTCTAAAATCGTAATTGATTTACTAATTAGATCACTAAAATCAAGACAGTTTGACGCTTTAAGTCTTCGTTCATATTCTTTCCATATTTCAACGAATTCTTTTTCATTAACAAAGCCGTGCGGTCTAATTTTATAAGTAAAAGCATCTAAGCCTTTTTCTTTAACCGCCCCAATAAAATTAATTGCGTCACGCGTTAATTCGCCGCGGCGTTCATGTCCTCTTTCTACACTTATATTGCGAATTAAGGAACTTGTATCTTCTTCGTCATATATTGTAAAGCTGCGTGAATAGCCTAAAACATCAATGTCTTCACGCAGTAGTCTTGCACCAAAAGAGTGAAATGTTGAAAGACGCACACGAACATTATCGCGTTCTAAATACTTTTTTAAGCGATTTGTCATTTCGCCAGCGGCTTTATTTGTAAAAGTAAAACCGACAATGTGGTCTTCCGGAGTACCTATTTCTTGCACTAAATAAGCAATACGAGTAGTGAGTACTCGCGTTTTACCACTTCCCGCACCAGCAATAACACGCACATATTGCCCGCTTGTAGTAACAGCTTCTAACTGTTTTGAATTAAGATTTTCATACAAATTCATATCTAAAATATTATAACATAATATAAGGTGAAATTACTCCCGTAGTGAAGCCCTTTTTTATGTTAAAATATGACTATGAAAATGAACTCATTATCACGCACACATCAACTCGTTTTAGGCGCCCTCATGGGTGCGATAAATGTAATATTTGCACTTATCAGCAGTTATTTATTTGCTTTTAGTTTAATTATTATGCTTTTTTTACCGCTGGCGAGTATTATTGTCGCAATTAATATTGATTTAAAATTTTATCCTGTTTATTTACTAGGTACGCTTACCTTAGCGCTTGTATTAAATCTTGGTAATATTGATAACACACTTTTTTTCTTATTACCGATATTAACAAGCGGATTAGCCTTTGGGCTTTTAATTAGACACAAAGTACCCGACATCTTAATTTTATTAATCGTTAGCGGTGTGAACTTTCTTACACTTTTAATTACAATACCGATTATTAATTTAATTTATGATGTGAATTTCTTACAAGTGTTCGCTAGTTTTATCGGTTTTAATAATATTGAATTTGGTGAATTAGTGTTGCCTTCAATCTTAACCTTATTAGCGGTTATGCAAACACTCATTACGCTTGTGATTGTAACGCAAGACGCTGCTTATTTTAGATTAGAAATTAATACGGAAGAGTGGCCTTATATTAGTTTAGTTAATTTAGGATTTAGCGCTATTGTTACGGTATTAATGTTTTTTAATCACGGGATTTCGCTTGCGCTTTTGTTCGTTGTTATTTTGCTTTCACTCTATCAAATCGTGCATCTTTTCCAAAAACACACCATTTTTGCATGGTCAACATTACTTGCGACAATTGTGTTTATTATTATTGGTTTAGCATTATTTGAAAATTATACTTCGCTTCCTTATTATTTTGGTATTATTATTGCGGTAATTCCAGTTGTGATTAGCGACATTTTGTGGTTATATATTAGTAGAAAGAAAAGCGAGGCAAAAAATGAAGGGACTATTTAAAAGATTAGGTCAAGGAATTCTTTTTATCCTAGCGCTACCATTTGGGATAGCGATCTTTATCCTTTTTTCAATTTACGCCATTATTACTTTTTTCTATACTTTCTTTTCTGCTATTCCAGCATTCTTTAAAGGTGAAAATGTCTTCGGTCCAACCGAATTAGATATTGCCGCTAGTACACGCTTAGCCGAACAAAAACTAGCAGCGCAACAACCACCACCGCCACCAGTCGTGCAACCTTCAACAACTATTAACTTATTTACAGTACAACAACCCGGCACCGAGCAAGTGCCACCACCACAAGTCACTTATACCCAAAGTGATGGTGTTACTTATCGCCGTGTTACTGAACAAGAAGTTGCAGCACTTCCTGAAGAAACTATTATTGATAATAGCGAGGAGCAAAAATGATTTTAAATCCGTATATATTAATTAAGCTTAGTGAAAGTGAAAAAAGGTTTTTAATCGTTCTCTTTTTCCTAATTGTCGTTGTGCTTTTTGTATGCGGACTATTTTATGAAGGTATTACGCGCTTTATGGCACGCCAAGGTGAAGATATTGGCAGACTCATGGCAACACAGGTGGAATCGGGTTATATATCTTCACTTAAACAATTTAAAAGAAACTCTTACCGTAAATCACGCTTAGAATTTTATCGTCAATTTATAAAAACATTCATTATGATGATTATCTGGTTTGCGATTTATGGTACTGTTAGTATCTTTTACCGTCACTGGTTAGATTTATTTGATTACACTAGTGAAGGTTTTACTACCCTCTTATGGAAATTTGATTACGCTAATACGCCACGCACTACTTTCTTTGGCATGAGCATTATTAGTGACTGGCCACCTCTTCTTCATAAACCATTCTTCAGCGCTAAAGCAATTCCAAGCTACCTTTTAGCGGTGTTCGGTATTGTGATTATCATTTTATTTGTTGCCCAAGTACTTTCCTACTTAGCGCGTACGATCTTTATTATTCAACATAGTAAAAAGATGTTTACTCGCGATTTACGTGATTATAAATTAAGTGATTTAAGTGCCGCTCCTGCTGAGTTACAAGAAAGCGGTGTGAATATTCCTGAAGTTAAACCTAAAGAGCCCTTACCACCGACTAACGGGTAAGCATTACACCAATTTGAATTCCAATAATAATTATTAAAATAATAATAATGATACCTAAAACGAGGTTCCGTCTTTTATAACCACGGATTGCTATTTCTTCTTTTGTTAAGGGGATATCTTGTCCGTATTTATTTGTATTCACTTTGCACCTCTAATATTTAATTGAGCCAAATACCCGAGCGTAAGGTTGAACATCACGAATATTTTGCACTCCAGTTAAGTACATCAATAAGCGGTCAAACCCAATACCGTATCCAGAATGGGGGACACCACCATATTTACGTAAGTCTAAATACCATTCTAAGTCTTCAAGGTTACCGCCTTCAATCATCTTTGCTTTTAAAACATCGTATCTATCTTCTCTTTGTGAACCACCAACTAGTTCACCAACACCTGGCACTAATAAGTCACACGCTGCGACTGTTTTACCATCATCATTTAGGCGCATATAAAATGCTTTAATGTCTTTAGGATAATCAGTAACAAACACTGGACCATTCGTATAAACTTCACAAAGATAACGTTCATGTTCACTTGCTAAATCCATACCCCAGAAAATATTGTCAAATTGGAATTTAACGCCTTTTTGCTGAGCTTCTTTTAATATTTCAACAGCTTTAGTGTATGTAATACGTAATACTTTACTTTTCACTAATGCTTCTAAACGGTCTTTTAATGTCTTATCATAAAATTTCGTAAAGAAATCAATTTCATCGGGACATTTTTCTAATACATAAGCAACAGAATACTTAATAATTTCTTCAATTGAATCCATATTACCATTTAAATCGGTGAACGCTAGTTCGGGTTCAAGCATCCAAAACTCCGCTGCGTGCCGGGTAGTATTACTTTCTTCAGCACGGAATGTTGGTCCAAAGGTATAAACTTTACCAAATGTTAACGCAAATGATTCAACATGGAGTTGGCCTGAGACAGTAAGTGAAGCTTCTTTACCAAAAAAGAAGTTTGGATCTTTATGATCAGTAACAACATTAAAGACATTACCCGCTCCTTCAGCGTCGTTTCCGGTAATAATTGGTGTATGAACATAGACAAATTCATGGTCGTATAAGTATTTATGAAGCGCATATGATAGTTCACTCCGGAGTCGGAATAAAGCAGTGTGTGTATTGGTCCGCGGTCTTAAGTGCGCAATCTCTCTTAAAAATTCAGGAGTATGCCGTTTCTTTTGTAACGGATAATCTTCTGCAACATCACCAACAAGAACAACTTTATCAGCGTGTACTTCAAAAGGTTGCTTCATTTCTGGAGTTAACACAACTTTTCCGTAAACTTCAAGCGCCGCTCCAGTGCGATATTTATCAACTTCAGCAAAGTTATCAATCTTATTTTTTTCATAAACTATTTGTACACCCTTAAAGGCACTACCATCATTAAATTCAATAAAACCAATCGTGCCATTATTACGATTTGTTTTGACCCATCCTTGTAATTTAACAGGAATCGCTTTAAGTTCGCCTTTTTCATAGGCGGTATATAGTGCTTTTACATTTAACATATTGTTACCTCTTTGACTTCTTTATTAATTATATCTTAAAACTCTCTAAAATCTTCAATTTCCCAATTAGGATCAACACCTAAATCATAATCCGCAAAAACTTTTTCATCATATAAGTATGATGCTAGCTTAGCAATCATCGCTGCTTGGTCAGTACAACACCATAGTGGCGGTATTGCGGGATCAACTCCAATTTTCGGGAATTTTGCTAGTACTTCGCTCCGTAAATATGAGTTTGCGCTCACGCCACCAGCAATTACAACTTGTTTGACTTTATATTCTTGTGCTGCTTTTAATCCTTTTTTAATAATGGCATCAATTGCGACTTTTTGAAATGATGCACATAAGTTCGGCACATTTATTTCTTCGCCTCTTTGTTTAGTATTATTAACTAAATTAATTACATGTGTCTTTAACCCGGAAAAAGAAAAGTCGTAACCAGTTAAGGCAGGACTTGGTAATTTGTAAGTTGCTTCACCTTCTTTTGCTAAACGGTCAATTGGGATACCGCCCGGATAACCTAAATTTAAGACACGCGCTATTTTGTCATAGCACTCTCCAATCGCGTCGTCACGCGTTTCCCCAATTGTTGTAAAGTCTAAATGTTTTTTCATCACAACAAATTCAGTGTTACCGCCACTTACAACAATAGCAAGCAGTGGAAACACAAGCGGTTTAACAAATTCACTAGCGTAAATATGCGCTGCTAAGTGGTGAACAGGGATCAGCGGTTTGTTGTAAAGGAGCGCTAATGTTTTAGCAGCTTGTAACCCAACGTGGAGCGCCCCAATAAGTCCAGGTCCGCGAGTCACCGCAAAAGCATCAACTTCTTCAAGCTTAATATTCGCATCTTTTAAGGCACTATCTAATGTATAAACAATGTTTTCGGTATGAAGTCTTGAGGCTAATTCAGGCATAACTCCGCCATACTTTTGATGCATCGAAATTTGTGTACTAACAGCGTTACTTAAAAGTTTGTCACCACGCATAATAGCAACAGCGGTTTCATCACAACTAGATTCAATTGCTAATATTATTCGTTCTTTCATTCTTTTAGTACCTTTATCATATAATAAGCATCTTCACCGTCTTCATAATATTTCCGTTTCTTAGTCACAACATTAAATCCGTATTTTAAATAAAGATGCATTGCTTTATCGTTACTCGTTCTTACTTCTAATGTAATAGCTCTTACTTCTTCAAGCATTGACACTCTTTCAATGAGATGCGCCATTAGTAAACTTCCTAGTCCCTTGCCTTGCGCCGCGGGATGCACAGCAAATTTAACAATGGTGGCACTATCAAACGTAATCCAAAAATGGGAGAATCCAAGAATCACATCAGCGTAAGTTAAGACAAATAGATATGCAAATTCATTTTTTAATTCTTGGGCATAAGTATATTTAGGCCACGGATCAGGGAGTGCCGCAAACGCTAGTTCATCAACAGCGTCAACATCGTCTATAGTCATTGGACGAATAATAAGTTTCTTTTCTTTTGTTTCCATCTTATTATCCCTTTAAATAAAGCGGCTTAAACGCTGCTATGTCCTTAACTCTATTTTCTTCACTAATGCTTTTAAGCATATTTTCAAAACGATTAAACTTTGCGGGTTCAATTCCTAAATGTTTTGTTTCGCCTGAAATTAAGTAACCTTCCTTTTCCGCTAGTGCTAATATTTCGCTGTTTTGCATTATTTTGTCCGGCAAAATGGCATTATTTTGCGCGTAAACCCCAGCAAAAGAACGCTCTCTTCTTGCATCAAGGACACAGATGGTCGGTTTTGTTTCATGGCGATAAACACTTAAACTAGAAACAGCATAAAGTGGAACCTCTTTAGCGTACGCCCATACTTTAGCAATTGTTACAGCAATTCTTACCCCAGTAAAAGAGCCCGGACCACTTGCAACCACTATTCTTTTAATGTCATTTGGTGAAATATTTTCTTTAATTAATAATTCATTAATCCTTTGAGTCATGATTTCACTTTGGGTTTGAAAAGCCTTTTCTTCAACAAAACTTAAAACTTTGTCGCCCTTTGCAAGCGCAACACTTAAATGATGACTCGAACTATCTAAAAGTAATGTAATCATTTGAACTCCTCAGCGATAACTTTTACCACGTCCGCATAATGACCTTCCCCTTTTAATGTAATGTTTCTTGAAGTTAAATCGCGATGCGTAATATTAATTTCAAGTGCCTTTTCGGGTAAAAGATGCTTAATAAATGCCGGCCACTCAATAACAGTAATACCTGCTTCACCAATATATTCATCTAGTCCAATATCTTTTTTATCATCTTCTAAACGATAAGCATCAATATGAAATAATGGTTTATCACCTTTTAAATAAATCTTAAGAATATTAAAGGTTGGACTATTAACTTTTTCTGTAATGTTTAAACCGCTCGCTATTCCTTTTGTAATCGTTGTTTTACCAGCCCCTAAGTCACCAGTAAGCAGCACGACATCACCTAAATTAAATAATGCCGCTAGTCTTTTACCTAGCGCTATTGTTTGTTCTCTACTAATACTTATAAATTCATGTTTCATAGACGCCAAAATTATACCATGATTAGTTAGGTTTTAATTTATAATTAAAATATATTATTTTTTAATCTTTGTTTCTTCAACAAATCGATTATAAAGTTTCCTAACTTCTTCATCATCAAACGGAAATGTTTTTTCATTTATCATCGCTACGACTTGCGTTTGTTTATATTCAACAATTGCGGATAATTCTTTGGAATATTGATAGTTTTCAATATTGCGCAAAAATTCATTTTTATCAAGGTATTTAATCGTACCATCACTAAATTTCTTCACATCTAAATCGTAATCAATATACTTCGCCATCCCGTAATCAATCAGTGTCGGTGAAGCTATATTTGTGTAATAAACAACACCTTCAGTTTTAAGCATAGCAATCACATTAAACCAGTCGTTTTTATGAAAAAAGGTAACCGCTGGTTCTTTTGTAAACCACTTGCGACCGTTACCTTCAATTACTTGTGTACGGCGTGAAGCGACGATTAACCATTCATCGTTATCTTCTAAAACATAAGACTTACGCCAAAAACGATGTAAATTACCATCGTGTTTATAGCTTTGGATTTTAATCCATTTACCTTTGATACTCATAACTAACTCAACTCTCGATTGTTAGTTAGATTTTAACATAAAAACTGATGTTTTTACTATAGTAAAGCGATAAATTTGTTTAAAGCTGTTAAATGCTCTTTATATTTCTTAATTGCGTGCACTGGCACATTCTCTTTATATGGCACAACCATTAAAGCATCACTATAAGTAAGTGTAACTGCAAATTTATTTTTATATAATGCGACACTTACATCGGCGAGTTCGTTATCAGGACGAACTTGTAACAGTGCTTCAAGCGCTTTTGTAGAAATAGCTTTTTTAAGTTCTTTATTCGTTGCATATAATTTGTATTCTGGTTTATCCACGACTAGTTCTAAGTCTTCAAGATCATCTGGACCAGTGCCACCATCATATTTTTGTTCACTTGGTTTAATGTAAAGCACAAGTCGTCCATCAATTTCTTTTTCAGTCGTTCCTGTCACTAATTTTCCTAAGAAAACAGCACGTGCTTGCTTACCATCGCGTCTATAAGCGGCGTAATCAGCAATTTCGACATGCCAGCGTCCTAAGTCATAAGTAACTAAGTTACGAGAATTAGAATTAATAATGTCTTTAAGTAATCGAGCGTCAGTAAACGCTGCTTTATCTAATTGACCAGCAAAATCATAAACATAATTTTCTACTTTTGTTTCACTCACAGCATATTCATTCACAAAGCCATTGTAATCAGCCATATATTTTCGCACATTGTCAGTAAGTTTGTTACGCGCCCAGCGTGAATACACTAAAGAAGCAACAAGTACTAAAATAATTGGAACAATACCAGCCCACTGATTAATTGGTAGTAACCACACATAAGAAACAA